>VOFJ01000675.1_pt1 | contig 109383 bp, 143 predicted proteins | sample 5384081 | NCBI WGS metagenome assembly VOFJ01 (sample SAMN12384729, study PRJNA508395) | human gut metagenome | isolation source: healthy gut I | host: Homo sapiens | reverse complement strand
CCAGCTGGTTGGCTTGCGAACTTCTTAATCTCCTCTATGGGGCTCTCAGGAGATCATGGCCGACTATAAAATGGCATCAACCAGATAACTTCGCGTTTGTGGAGCAAAGCAGAACAATGAAAGCCCCAGTGGGGCTTTTAAGCGACAGAACGGTCTTGCGTAGCAAGATGGAGGGGGCTTTGCCCCGACAAGTTCCAGTTTGCCGTACTCGGTTCCAGCAGGTTTTGGGGCAGATGCTTTCCAACAAGAGCACTATCGAAGTCCAACAAATGTCCGAACGCTGACCCCGAACAGCAACGACCAAAGGCAGGGGTATCATCATGGCGATGGCATCCTGCCTTTTGTGCTATATCCGCCTGTTCTTTCATGGAAGAGTGTGGTATACTCGTCTTGGTTCAATAAATCGAAATTTGACGAGGAGCGTGATTGTATGGGGAAAGCGATTTTAGCAATGATCGTAACCGTAATTGTTGGGTATATAAGTGGTGCCATCTTTGCAAATTGGGTCAATGCACCAGAGTGGGGCGTTATTCTTGCTGTTGCTGTGATGGGAGCATTTATCATTTACTTCAATGATAAGAAACAGTAAACAAATTCGCGTTTGTGGAGCAAAGCGGAACAATAAAAGAGCAGTGCTTCCGGTGGGTGGACCCATTGGAGAGCACTGCTCTTTCTTTGTGGGAAAATTCAGCTGGCAGGAGCGTTACAGTGTGCCGTAGGGTGCAATGCCGATCATGTACTCAACACCAATGGCGACCAGAACGACCAATGTGGAGATGATGAAGCCGTGCAGCATGGGCTTTGCGCCGGAACGGCAGAGCGATTTAAAGTTCGTGTTCAGACCAATGGCCGCCAGAGCCGCGACCATCAGAAACTTGCTGATGGTCTTCAGGCCGGAAACCAGCCCGGCGGGCAGAAGGCCCAGACTGGTCAGCAGGGACATGGCAAGGAACGCAAGGATGAACCAGGGGAAAATGGAACGGATGCGCACCTTGACACCGTTGGCCTGAGCACTCTCTTTCTTTTTCAGGTGCAGGTTGATGGCGGCAAAGACCAGAACAGCCGGAATGATCGCCAGCGTGCGGGTCAGCTTGACCATCGTTGCAAAGTCACCGGCTGCTTCACTGAAAGCGTAACCGGTGGCTACAACGCTGGAGGTATCATTGACCGCCGTACCGGCCCAGAGACCGAATGCGGCATCGGAAAGCCCAAGCCACCGGCCAAGGAGCGGGAACACAACGATCATCACCGTATCGAACAGGAAGGTGGCGGACATACCGTAGGCGATATCCATGTCATCGGCCTCGATTACCGGCGCAATGGCGGCAATGGCAGATCCGCCGCAGATGCCGGTTCCGGCGTTGATCAGGCTGCTGGTTTTCCAGTTGAGCCCGAGCGCTTTGCCGATCAGCGCGCCCAGCCCAAAGCAGGTGGCCAGGGTGTGAAGAGCATGACCGTCAGCGAAAAACGGCCCACGGTCAGCACGGTGCGGATGTTCAGGCTGGCACCCAGAAGGACGATGGCGAATTTCAGGACCTTCTTAGAGGTGAATTTGATGCCCGGCGCGGTTGTTTTGTTGGGCTGGAAAAACGCATTGATGGCCATGCCGATAAACAGGGCGATGACTGAAGCGCCAATGAGGTGGAGCCCGGCGCTGCTTTCCAGCGTTTCCAGCCACTTGGCGATGCAGGCGATGCTCAGTGCCAGCGCGGCTCCGGGGATCAGGGCGGTGATCTTCTTTGACATTCGTTGGGTTTCCTTTCTTTTGCATGTTATACGGAAATAAAAACAAGCGAAAACCACCGGCAGAACCGGTGGTTTATTGCTGGAGAAAAAGGGCGCTCAGAACGAGCCGCCGGAGGAGCCGCCAAAGCCGTCGCTGTCCACGGAGGAGCCGCCGGAGCTGCTGCTCTCCTCGTGGGGCGGGTCGTAGACCTGCACACGGTCGGTGTGGGTGTAGTTGTCCACCTGCACCCGCAGCTTTAAGCCTGCGCCGATGTAATCGTTGGCCTCGGTCTTGAGCCGGGCTGTTTTCATCTGGCTGTACAGCACGCCGCAGACGATACCGGCAATGATCATGGGAACGCCGATGACGATGAGGAGCAGGATGGGCCAGCCGCTGGTGTCGTTGTCAACATCCAGAGGTTCGCCGTGCTCGGCGTAGAAATCCAGCGTGTCGGCGCACATGGAGAGGTACTCGGAGGCGGCCTCGGCCCAGTCGTCGTCCGAGAGATAGGGAACAACGGCATCTTCGATCTGCTCGATGCGATAATCGGTAAAGGCCGTCACGCCGCCGCCGTAGGTGATGGTGACATACTTGCGGGAGCCGACTGCCAGCAGGAAGAGGATGCCGCTCTGTTCAGAGCCGCTGCCCAGACCGTTAGCAAGGTAATAATTTTGGCGTACTGGCGCTGGTCGGTGTCACCGATGCTGTCCACTACCCAGAAAATATACGTCGCAGTCGTGGCCGTTGCTGGCGGCTTCGGCAGAGGTTCCAGCTCGTTGTAGGTATCAGCATCAAACAGGCCCATCTCGTCCCGGACCAGGGAGCCGCCGCCATACCGGGCAGAGCCAGCACCGCAAGCATCAGCAGAGCGGCCAGAAAAGCACAGCACTTTTTATAACAGTTTGTTTTACATCCGATTTTTCATTTTGCGCTCACACCCCCTCAGCCGTACAGAAACAGTGCCAGAATGACCATGAGCGGCAGACTGATGCCCGCAAACCAGGCAGCGACCCGCTTGGGGTCCACGGGCAGGTCGCCAATGAGCTTGCCGGTCTGGCCGTTCATCGCAAAGAGGAAGTCCTTCTCGTTCCAGCGGGTGTGGAGCATCCAGACCGGCAGCAGGGCGTAGTGCGCCTTGCGGATGTCGATGTTGATGTTCTCCGCCTTGGTGTGTACCTCAGAGTAGCCGTCAATGGTCTCCCGCAGGGCCGCACGGGTGGTGTTTTCCATCCGGCGGGTGGCCCGGGCAGACACTTTTCCTCGTCCTCGTCGTACCGGTCGGCCAGAAAGCCGGGCAGGTACGCGGTGGAAAACGGCTGAATGGCGCTGTAATCAAAGGGCTCAATGGCATCCATGTGGTCATCGGGCATCTTGCTGGACGCGTCCACGGGCACCTTGCTAAAGTCTGCCTCACCCGCGCGGGCCACATTGTAGTGCTGGGTATTGGTGACGACGTAATCCCCCTCGCGGTGGCTCTCGGTCACTTCGCCCTCATAAGCACCCCGGGCATCGGCAGTGGCGTCGTAGAGCCAGAACGGCACATACACGCCCTGGATCTCTTCGACGTGGTTCTGCTCTTTGAACGCCTTTGGCAGGAACTTTTTGCCCTTGTAGTATTTGTTCAGGTTCTGCACGGCTGCCTTGCGATCCAGCTTGAATGGGATGATGTACTCCGGCTTGAGCTTGCCGGAAAGCTGTCCGCCCAGCACCGTGGGGTTGCCGCAGTAAGGGCAGGTGGTGGCAGCGGTGGTACCGTCGCAGACCAGCTCGGCCCCGCAGGAAGAGCAGGTGCGGCTGGTGAGGCCGGCGGCTTCCTCCTCCGCCCAGACGGGGCCCTGGGGCCACTGCCGGGCGGCGGTGTCAGAGGCTTTCTGCTTGTCTGCATAAAGGGCCTCCACCTCCTTGACCTCATAGGTGGAGCCGCAGTAATCACAGACCAGTTTGCCCGTGGCGCTGTCGAACCGCAGCGGGCCGGTACAGGCCGGGCACTGGTAATTGGTGGTTTCATTCGGCATAGTTCATGCCCCCCTTATGCCCCAAAGGGCTTGCCGCATTCCGGGCAGAACTTGGGCAGCCGGGTGGGGTCGGCAGGCTTCCAGCCGCAGTTGGCGCACTGGGCCGCCGGGCGGGGTTTGTCGCACTCGGAGCAGAACTTGCCGCTGTTCTTGGTGCCGCAGCTGCACACCCAGACCGTGGGTGCCTCCGGCTTGGGAGCACCACAGGCCGTGCAGAATTTGCCCGTGTTGCCCGTCTGGCCGCAGGCACACTTCCAGCCCGCGGCGGGAGCCGGAGCGGGGCTGTGCCGCCGCCTGCCGGGCCCCCATCTGGTAGAGCGTCTGAGCGTCAGCTCCGCCCGCAGCGGCAGCCGCGTTCACGCCCATAAAGGCCATGGCCGGGCCCGCGCTGGTGTTGGCGGCAGCGGCCCGCATGGCGTCGCCCTGGGCACCCACAAGATGGGCAGCGCCCCGGGTGGGGTCCATGTAGGCGGCATCCCGCTGCATGGCCTTGAGCATGGCCTCGTCTTCCTCGCTGGCCTTGACGCCGGACACGCCGAGGGAGACGATCTCAATGCCGCGGAGGTTCTTCCACTTGGCGGAGAGCACCTCGTTGAGGGCGTCAGCCATTTCCATGGTATGGCCGGGCAGAGCCGAGTAGCGGATGCCCTGCTCGCTGATCTTGGCAAAAAGCCGGCTGCAGGGCCGTCAGCAGCTCGGTCTTGAGCTGGCTGTCCAGCGTCTCGCGGAGATAGGCGTTTTCCACATTTCCGCAGACATTGGTGTAAAACAGGATGGGGTTGACGATGCGGTAGCTGTACTCGCCGAAGCACCGGATGGCGATGTCGATGTCGATGCCGGCCCGCTGGTCCACCACCCGGAACGGCACCGGGCTGGGGGTGCCGTACTTGTTGCCCATCAGCTCCTTGGTGTTGATGTAATAGATGCGCTGGTCGGTGGCTTCCTGGCCGCCAAAGGCAAAGCGCTTGCCCATCTCGGCAAAGGCGTCATCAATATTCTTGGCCAGCCCGCCGCTGAGCAGGGAGGGCTGGGTACCGGTATTGTAGGTGTACTCACCGGGCTCGGCGCAGAGGTCCACCACCTTGCCCCTGCTCCACGATGAGGGCGCACTGGCCGTCGGCCACCGCCACGATGGAGCCGTCGGAGATGATGTTCTCACTGCCATGGCGGTTGGCAGAGCGGCCGCTCTGCTTTTTCTCGCCTTTTACGGCCAGAACATCCGCCGGGAGAGCACTGCAGTAAAAGTATTCTTTCCACTGGTCGCTCATCACGCCGGATGCTGCGCCCAATGCCGCTTTAACAAGACCCATAAGCCATATCTCCTTTTTTGCGCCTGCTTCTGATTTTTTTTGCAGGCGTTTTGTTCAGTATAGCATACCGGACGGAAATTGTATAGCAAAATCGACTCTTGCAATTTGGAGCCGACGGGTGTAGAATATGGGCGTCAACACAAATACAGGGGAGCTTGTACAGCAGGCTGAGAGGAAGTAATCGAACTTCGACCCTTTAACCTGATGCGGATAATGCCGCCGTAGGAAGTCATAACGTCGAAGTGCATACTTTGAAGATATGGATTTTTACAGGAGACACCGTAACAGGCGTCTCCTGTTTTTGTTTTGCCGTATTTTGCAAAGGAGGCATCTTCATGAAAAATCTCTCAGTGAAAAAAACTCGCTCTGGCGGGAATGTTCTGCGCGCTTGCCGTGGTGGGCAGCGTGTTCAGCTTTCCCATCTTTGGCAGCAAGTGCGCCCCGGTGCAGCACATGGTCAACATCCTCTGCGCTGTCCTGCTGGGACCCATTACTACGGGTGGGCGTGGCTTTCGTCGCCTCGCTGCTGCGCAACCTGCTGGGTCTGGGCAGCCTGATGGCATTCCCCGGCAGCATGTTTGGGGCTTTGCTCTGCGGGCTGACCTACCATAAGGCAAAACAGCTGCTCCCCACGCTGGTGGCGGAGGTGTTTGGCACCTCCATCCTGGGCGGGCTGTGCGCCTACCCGGTGGCCATCCTGCTCATGGGCAAGAGCGCCGGTGACATCGCGTTCTACGCCTACATCGTCCCCTTCCTCGTCTCCACGGCCGGCGGTGCCGTCATTGCGGGCGTGCTGCTGTTCAGCCTGCAGCGTTCGGGCGCGCTGCACTCCATGCAGGCCAGCCTGACCTGAATTTTGCCAAATGAGCTGTGTTATGAACTGTACCGCTGAGATGCTGCGGCTTTATGCCGTGACGGACCGCGCCTGGGTCGGCAGACAGACCCCTGCCCCAGCAGGTGGAAGCCGCCCTGAAAGGCGGAGCCACCTGCGTTCAGCTGCGGGAAAAACACCTGGACGACGCCGATATGCTGGCCGAGGCAAAAACAATTTCCGCCCTCTGCAGAGCGTACCATGTCCCGTTCATCCTCAATGACAATGTCCCGCTGGCAAAGCTGTGCGGCGCGGACGGCGTGCATGTTGGGCAGGACGATCTGAGCGCTGCCGAGGCCCGCCGCCTGCTGGGCCCGGACAAGATCATCGGCGTGTCGGCCCACAATGTGGCGGAGGCCAAAAGGCTTTTGCGGACGGGGCCGACTATCTGGGCTGCGGGGCCATGTTTCCCACCCACACCAAGACGGACACCAACGTGATCTCCCGTCAGGTGCTGGCGGATGTGTGCGCCAGTGTTCCCATCCCGGTGGTGGCCATCGGCGGCATCCACAGGGAGAACCTGCTCCAGCTTGCCGGCTGCGGAGAGGCCGGCATCGCCGTCATCAGCGCCATCTTTGCACAGCCGGATATCGAAGCCGCGTGCAGAGAGCTGCGCGAGATGGTCCGGAAACTGTAACTCCTTTCGTCATCGCCCGCGCGATGACACCTCCCGGGAGGGAGGCCAAAAGGCCCCCTCTGTGAGGGGCTGCCGCCAAAGGCGGCTGGAGGAGTCCGCGGCAGATTGGGGCACCACCTTTTGCCGCGCTATAAAATTCATGCAAAGGAGATTTTTTCATGAAGACCGCATTATCCATCGCAGGAAGCGATTGCAGCGGAGGCGCCGGAATCCAGGCTGATCTCAAAACCATGACCCTGAACGGTGTGTTGTTTGCCATGAGCGCCGTCACCGCGCTGACGGCCCAGAACACCACCGGCGTTTCCGGCATCCTTGAACTTTCCCCTGCCTTCCTCGCACAGCAGATCGACGCGGTGTTTTCCGACATCCGCCCCGACGCCGTCAAGATCGGGATGGTATCTTCCGCCCCGCTCATTGCGACGATCGCCGAGCGGCTGCGTTTCTATCAGGCCCGGCACATCGTGGTGGACCCCGTCATGGTAGCCACCTCTGGCTCCCGCCTGATGGAAACGGACGCCGTCCGCTCCCCTGCGGGAGCAGCTGTTCCCGCTGGCCGAGGTCATCACCCCCAACCGGCAGGAGGCCGAAGTGCTCTCCGGCCGTCCCATCCACAGCCGGGAAGAGATGCTGGCCGCCGCCCGCGCCATCGCGTTTGACTGCGATTGCTCCGTACTGCTCAAGGGCGGCCACAGCGACACCGACGCGGATGATCTGCTGGTGGAGGCCGACGGCACCGAGACCTGGTTCGCGGGGAGGCGGATCGCCAACCCAAACACCCACGGTACCGGCTGCACCCTTTCCAGCGCCATTGCGGCGAACCTGGCCAAGGGGTATCCCCTGCCGCAGGCCATCGCGCGGGCCAAAGGCTACATCACCGCCGCCCTTTCCGCCAGGCTGGACCTGGGCGCTGGCTCCGGCCCGCTGGATCACACGCTGGGCGGCAAGGACATTTTTACATGGATGAACGGCGCACCGGACGCCATTCAGGAATAAATCGAGAGAGTTCAACTTGGAGGATTTATCGTATGCAGACTTACACCACACAGATGGACGCCGCCCGCAAGGGCATCGTGACTCCCGAAATGGAGGTCGTGGCCAAGAAAGAGTACCGCACTCCCGAAGAGATCCGGCAGTGGGTCTCGGAGGGCAAGGTGGCCATCCCCGCCAACAAGCACCACACCTGCCTCAACCCCGAGGGCGTGGGCAGCATGCTGCGCACCAAGATCAACGTCAACCTGGGCGTCTCCCGCGACTGCAAGGATTATAACATCGAGATGCAGAAAGTGATGAGCGCCGTCAACATGGGTGCCGAGGCCATCATGGATCTTTCCAGCCATGGCAACACCCAGCCGTTCCGCCAGAAGTTGACCCACGAGTGCCCTGTCATGATCGGCACGGTGCCCGTGTATGACTCTGTCATCCACTACCAGCGCGACCTCGCCACCCTGACGGCACAGGACTTCATCGACGTGGTGCGTCTGCACGCAGAGGACGGCGTGGACTTCGTCACCCTCCACTGCGGCATTACGCGCAAGACCATCGAACAGATCAAAAAGCACAAGCGGAAAATGAACATCGTCTCCCGGGGCGGCTCCCTTGTGTTTGCCTGGATGTGCATGACCGGCAACGAGAACCCCTTCTATGAGCACTTTGACGAGATCCTGGACATCTGCGAAGAGCACGATGTGACCATCTCTCTGGGCGATGCCTGCCGCCCCGGCTGCCTGGCCGACGCCACCGATGTCTGCCAGATCGAAGAGCTGGTGCGCCTGGGTGAGCTGACCAAACGCGCCCTGGGCCCACAATGTCCAGGTCATGGTGGAGGGCCCGGGCCATGTGCCTCTGAACCAGGTCGCCGCCAATATGGAGGTGCAGAAGAGCATCTGCATGGGCGCTCCGTTCTACGTTCTTGGACCGCTTGTGACCGACATCGCCCCGGGCTACGACCACATCACGGCGGCCATCGGCGGTGCCGTGGCTGCTGCCAGCGGTGCAGCGTTCCTGTGCTATGTCACTCCTGCAGAGCATCTGGCCCTGCCCAATGTGGATGACGTCAAGCAGGGCATCGTGGCGTCAAAATTGCCGCCCACGCCGCCGACATCGCCAAGGGCATCCCCCATGCCCGCGACATCGACGACAAGATGGGCGACGCCCGCCGGGTGCTGGACTGGGACGCACAGTTTGCCTGCGCCATCGACCCCGAGACCGCCAAGGCCATCCGTGATGCCCGCCTGCCCGAAGACGACCACAGCGACACCTGCTCCATGTGCGGCAAATTCTGCGCCGTCCGCAGCATGAACAAAAGCACTGGCCGGCGAGTACATCGACATCCTGTAAGCCTGCCGTTTCAACGCGCGTTTTTCTTCCTTTTCCCCCGCCCGGCTTTTGCTCTGCCGGGCGGTTTTTATTTTCTGCAAAAAAGTACCGCGAAATTTGCAAAAAGCAGTTGACAAAACCAGCCGCCCATGCTAAAATAATTGAGTCGTCCGGCTTGGCCGGGCACTCAAAAAGAATATGGGCGTGTTCCCGAGTGGCCAATGGGGACAGACTGTAAATCTGCTGCTTTTTCAGCTTCGGTGGTTCGAATCCACCCGCGCCCACCAAGAACTCCAGTATCCGAACCGGATGCTGGAGTTTCTGTTTTGTAGAAACATATCAAGGGGATTGTAGCGGGTGGATTCGAACAGCATCGGCCGCCGCCATCCGTCCCGGCGGCAAAAAAGCCTGCGGGGCTTTTTTAGATGCGCGGCTCTCGCAATCCACCCGCGCCCACCAAGAACTCCAGTATCCGAACCGGGTACTGGGTTTCTGTTTTGTAGAAACATATCAAGGGGATCGTAGCGGGTGGATTCGAACAGCATCGGCCCGCCGCTATCCGTCCCGGCGGTAAAAAGCCCCTGAGGGGCTTTTTTTTAGATGCGCGGCTCGCGCAATCCACCCGCGCCCACCAAGAACTCCAGTATCCGAACCGGGTGCTGGAGTTTCTGTTTTGTAGAAACATATCAAAGGGGATCGTAGCGGGTGGATTCGAACAGCATCGGCCGCCGCCATCCGTCCCGGCGGCAAAAAAGCCCCAGTGTAGAAATACACTGGGGCTTTTTCCAGAAAAATTATCCTTTCATCGGCACAAAACCGACTAAGTCCTTGACGACCTCACCGCCGATGATGAGGCCCGCCACCGACGGCACAAAGGCGTTCGAGCCGGGAACAGAGCGGCGGATGGTACACTTGCGCTGGGTACCCGGAGGGCAGATGCAGTGGTATTTGCAGCTGATGGAGCCATCCTCGATGGGAGTCATGGGGGGCTCCTTGGGTAGACGACTTTCAGGTGCTTGATGCGGCGCTTGCGGCACTCGGTGCGCATGACCTTGGCCAGCGGGCAGACGGAAGTCTTATAAATATCCGTGACCTCGAAGCGGGTAGGGTCCATCTTGTTGCCTGCACCCATGGAGCAGATGATGGGGACACCGGCCTCTTTTGCCTTGACCACCAGCGCGATTTTCCCCGTAACGGTATCAATGGCATCCACGACGTAATCATACTGGGTGAAATCGAACTGATCCTGCGTCTCCGGAGTGAAGAACGTCTTGTAGGTGGTCACTTTGATGTTGGGGTCGATATCGTGGATGCGTTCTGCGGCCACATCCACCTTATACTGGCCCACCGTCTTGTGGGTGGCCACGATCTGGCGGTTGAGGTTGGTGAGGCAGACCTTATCGTCGTCGATCAGGTCCAGCGCTCCCACGCCGCTGCGGGCCAATGCCTCCACGGTATAGCCACCCACACCGCCGATGCCAAACACAGCCACTCGGCAGTGGTGTAATTTTTTTCCATTGCCTCTGCACCCAGCAACAGCTGCGTGCGGGAATATTGATCCTGCATAATTTCTCCTTATCTCTACACTCGTGATCGTCCCGCCGCCCAGGACGACATCCCCCTGATACAGCACCAGGGCCTGGCCGGGGGTGGGGCACGCTGGGGCTGGTCAAATTCCAGCCGGAAACCGCCCTCCGCGGGGAAAAACGGTGGCAGGCTGTTCCACCTGATGGTACCGGGTGCGGGCGGTTACCCGCAGCGGCTCCGTCAGCCCCGGAACGCTGATCCAGTTGACCTCGTCCGCATAGACGATGCGGTCAAACAGGGCATCCTCCGGGCCGACCGTGACGGTGTTGGCCTGCATATCCTTGGCGCAGACGTAGACCGGTGCGCCCATGGCAAGGCCCAGCCCCTTGCGCTGACCGATGGTGTACCGGACAGCTCCCTGATGGGTGCCCACCCGGCTGCCGTTTTCATCGAGGAAATCGCCGGGAGGATAATGCTTTCCCGTGAAGTCCTCCATGAACTTGGCGTAGTCCCCGTCGGGCACAAAGCAGATGTCCTGGCTGTCGTGCTTGCGGGCGTTGATGAAGTGCCGCTTCTCCGCAATCTCCCGCACCTCGGTCTTGTGCAGGCCGCCCAGCGGCAGGCGGACCCGGGCCAGCTGCTCCTGGGTGAGGTTGTACAGCACATAGCTCTGGTCCTTGCCCTCGTCCAGCCCCTTTTTCAGGAGCCAGCGGCCCGTGGCCTCGTCCTGCTCCACCCGGGCATAATGGCCCGTGACCACATAGTCGATGCCGTGGGCGTCGGCCCAGCGGAGCAGATGGTCAAATTTCATATACTTGTTGCAGTCGATGCAGGGGTTGGGCGTGCCGCCCGCCTCATACACCCGGATGAATTTCTCGATGATCTTCTCCCGGAAATCGGCGGTAAAATCCACCACCTCATAGGGGATGTCCATGGCAAACGCCACCTCAGCGGCATCCTCGATATCCCGCTCCGAGCAGCAGGTGTGGAAACCGGACTGCCCCAGCGTCTCGTTGCGGGCGTAAGCCGCATGGTAACGCCCGTGCACTCACAGCCCGCCTGCTGCATCAGCCATGCCGCCACCGAGCTGTCCACGCCTCCGCTCATGGCAATGAGCGCCTTGGGCTGGTTCTGTGTCTCTGTCATGCAAATACTCCTGTCGTGTTCAACATACCAAGTCAGTAGCTATAATACTACCGCACAATTTTTTCGCTTGTCAAGTCGTGCAAAATCACGGATCCAATTCTATTTTCACCGCTGCCAGCAGGGCTTTCCGTTCGTTGGGGAGCTGCCCCGTGATGACGGCTTCCAGCAAAGCCTCCAGCTGTCCGCGCAGGCCCGGGCCGGGCTTTGCGCCCAGCGCCATCAGGTCCCGGCCATTGACGGCCAATTGCCCCACCCGGCAGCAGGCGTTTTCCGCTTGCAGCCGGCCTGCTGCCGTTTGCAGGGCCGCAAAGGCAGACGCCTGTTCCGGCCTGTGGGCCGCGCAGAGAGCCAGCAGACGGCGGAGGGTATCTGGAAACTCCAGCCGGGCCAGCAGGCGTCTGGCCTGGATCGCCCGGGCAGCCGTTTTTTCTTCCGGAACCAGCCCGGCCTCCCGGACAAGGGTGGTCACTTCCTCGATGAGGGCATTGGAACAGCGCAGCTGTTTGAGCGCTTTCCGTGTCCCCTGCTCCCACAGCGGGAGCAAAGTGCCGCCAGCCGGGCGGACACCTCCGGCAGGCTTTCGGGCAGGGTGTCGATGATGGCCCGGGCCGCTTCAAACCGCGGGGCGTTTTCCGGCGTGAACAGCTCCGGCAGCACCACCGCAAAAACGGCGGGCTCCATCCACGTTCCGGGCTTGGGCGCTGCCAGCAGGCGGGTCAGTTCCTCCGTGATACGCTCAGTGGAGACGCAGTCCAGATGGGCACAGAGCTCCCGCGCCGCCTGCCCGGTAGCCGGGTCGATTTCAAAGCCAAACCGCGCCGCGAACCGGTAGAGCCGCAGGATGCGGAGGGCATCCTCGGTAAAGCGCTGGTGGGGCACGCCCACAGCCCGGACAAGGCCCCGGGCCAGATCTTCCTGCCCGCCAAAGGGGTCGATGAGCCCCTCCTCGGCGCTGTAGGCCATGGCGTTGATGGTAAAGTCCCGCCGGGCCAGGTCTTCTTTCACGTCCGGCACAAAAGCCACGGAATCCGGGTGGCGGCCATCCGAGTAGCTGCCCTCGGTGCGGAAAGTCGTCGTCTCGTAGAGTTTTCCACCATATTTGACCGTCACAGTGCCGTGCTGTAAACCCGTTGGGATGCACTGCTCTTTCCCGAATCGATCCAGCACCTGCCGGGGCAGGGCGCTGGTGCGGAGGTCCCAATCGTGGGGCGTAAGACCCAGCAGGCGGTCCCGGACGCAGCCGCCCACGGCGTAAGCCGCATAGCCTGCCCCGTGCAGGGCATCCAGCAAGGCTGCCGCGCCGGGGTCCAGTTTGATTTTATGGTCAGCCATGGAGTTCCTCCTCGAATTGCAGGGTCAGCTGCTTGCCGTCAAAAGCCGCACTCCGCCCGCCGGGAACGCCTCCTGCGCAAAGTGCAGGCACTCCTCCGGCTCCGTGATCATGGGCGAATAGTGGACGAGCCAGAGCCGCTTTGCCCCGGCCCGGGCGGCGAGGGCTGCGCTCTGCCCGAAGGTGCTGTGGCCGTACTGTTTGGCCTGGGCTTCCTGCTCCGGCTCCGCATAGGTGGCATCGCAGAGGAGCAGGTCGGCGTCCTGAGCCGCTGACTCCAGCGCCGGGCAGGGAGCCGTATCCCCGGAGAAGACGAATTTCAGCCCCCCGGCGCGGCGGTCCCAGCAACTCTGCCGGGGTCACTGCCCACTCCCTCACCTGTACCGTCTCGCCGTGCTGTAATTTTTTTCCAGTCTGCCACAGGCACGCCCAGCGCCAGGGCCTTTTCGGGCAGGAATCGTCCGGCCCGGGGCAGCGTGAGCGCATACCCCCCGGCTGGGCACCCGGTGCCGGGTGGGGATGGGCAGCAGCTGTGCCCCCGCAGGCCAGCCAAAGGCCACAAGGTCTACGGGGTCTTTGTCCAGCTGCCGGGCCCGGATGGGATACGGCAGCGGCCCGGTCAGGGTGCGCAGGGCAGGCCAGATGGCATCCAGCCCGGCAGGCCCGTAGAGCGCCAGCGGACGGGTACGGCCCTGACAGCCCAGCGTCTGCAGCAGACCCGGCAGACCAAAGATATGGTCGCCATGGTAATGAGTCAGGCAGATCGCGTCCAGCTTCATCAAATTGACCCCGGCCCGGCGGGCGGCGGCCTGGGTCCCCTCGCCGCAGTCGAACAGGAGGCTGTGTCCTCCGCATTCGGCTACCGCCGCCGTGAGGGCGCGGTCCGGGCAGGGGCATGGTGGCCGCCGTGCCCAGCAGTGTAATGGTCAGCATACAAACTCTCCCCACAGAAAAAATCATTCAGCTATAGTGTACCACACTTGCGTCCCGCGCACAATCGCCGCCCGTGGTGCATACCATGGGGCAGCAACACAAAACAAGGAGGGGAGCGCCATGCAGCGCAAACGTCCGCCCCCGGCCCAGCGGCAGATCTGGACCATTCTGCTCATTCTTGCTCTTCTGGTACTGTTCGTGCTGACGGTAGGGAACCAGCTGCACCGCTAACCCGCACCTGTACGGCGGGCGGGGGCTGGTGGTGTTCCTGCCCGCTTCCACAACGCCCAGCAGCATCCTGGCACCGTTTTAGAGCAATTCAGGACTGTGAAGTATCACTTTTGTGTCCTGAATCAAAACTTTTTAAAAAACGTGTTGACACCCAAATATAAATTTGTAACGCACAAAAGAGCGGCTGCTTCGCAGCCGCTCTTTGCTTTTGACTTTGTTGCACGAAACGACACAAAAAGGAAGAATATCGGAGAAAAAAATGGAACGTTTCTCGCAAAACGGGAGACATTCTGCCAGAGAGCTGCCGCCGGAGAATCACTCGCCGCGGACGGCTGCGAAGCCAGCCTCGAGGTCGGCGATGATATCGTCGATGTGCTCGGTGTGCCGATGGACAGGCGGAGGGTGTTCTGGTAGATCTGCTGTTCGGCCAGCTCCTCATCGGTCAGCTGGCTGTGAGTGGTGGTGGCCGGGTGGATGACCAGACTCTTGACGTCGGCGACATTGGCCAGCAGCGAGAAGATCTTCAGGTGGTCGATGAACTCAAAGGCTTCCTTCCGGCCGCCCTTGATGTCGAAGGTGAAGATAGACGCACCGCCGTTGGGGAAGTACTTCTCATACAGGGCGTGGTCGGGGTGATCCGGCAGAGAGGGATGGTTGACTTTTTCGACCTGGGGATGGTTGGCCAGGAACTCCACGACCTTCTTGGTGTTCTCCACATGGCGCTCAATGCGCAGGCTCAGGGTCTCGGTGCCCTGCAGCAGCAGCCAGGCATTGAACGGAGAAATGGTGGCACCGGTATCACGCAGCAGGATCGCACGGATGTAGGTGACAAAGGCTGCGGGGCCTGCTGCATCGGCAAAGGAAACGCCGTGGTGGGGGGGTTGGGGTCGGCGATGTTGCCGAACTTGCCGCTTGCCTTCCAGTCGAACTTTCCGCTGTCCACAATGATGCCGCCCAGCGTGGTGCCGTGGCCGCCGATGAATTTGGTGGCGGAATGAACAACGATATCGGCGCCGTGCTCAATGGGACGGATCAGGTATGGGGTGCCGAAGGTATTATCGATGACCAGCGGCAGGCCGTGCTTGTGCGCGATGGCTGCGATGGCATCAATATCAGGAATATCGCTGTTGGGGTTGCCCAGAGTCTCGAGGTAGACAGCCTTGGTGTTGGGCTGGATAGCGTTCTCGACCTCTTCCAGATCGTGAGCGTCCACAAAGGTGGTGGAAACGCCGAACTGGGTCAGGGTGTGTGCTCCAGCAGATTGTAACTGCCGCCGTAGATGGTCTTCTGAGCTACGATGTGGTCGCCGGCCTGAGCCAGTGCTTCGATGGTGTAGGTGATGGCAGCTGCACCGGAAGCAGTAGCCAGAGCAGCCACGCCGCGCCCTCCAGAGCAGCGATGCGCTTCTCGAACACGTCCTGCGTGGAGTTGGTCAGGCGGCCATAGATGTTGCCGGCGTCGGCCAGACCAAAGCGGTCTGCGGCGTGCTGGCTGTTGCGGAAGACATAGGAAGTGGTCTGGTAAATAGGCACAGCACGGGAATCGGTAGCGGGATCGGCCTGCTCCTGGCCAACGTGAAGCTGCAGGGTCTCAAATTGATAGTTAGACATAGTATTTTTCCTCTCTATCTGTACTTTTAGTATAATTTCCTGATACAAAAAAATCCCGATGCGTGATACAAAAGCGCACCGGGCAAACACAATTCAAAGCTATTCTGTCAACGTCACATTCGGGTACACATTCGTGCACAGCAAGAGGGCATCGTACAGTTCACAGCCAGATGTTCTGCCCGGTCACCGCACATTCGCCCACAGCGGAAGTTTGCATGCAGCAGGTCGTTCCAAATCAGCTTCATATCCGTGCCCTCCTTTCCCGTAAAACTCTTTTCCCACTCATCTACAAACCGGAGCCTCTATCTGCTCTGTACCGGGAAGCAAAACCTTTGCTTTTTTTTCCATCAGGTTTGTGGATTTGTTGTTTGCATTATATTCCATCTTACCCAGTTTGTCAATAGGTTAATTCCAGTTTTTTTCAAATTGAGTTTTCTGCACGATGCGCAGCCCGCATTTGCAGCATCCGTTGTGCAGTTCCAACAGGAGTCAACACTTCTGCTTCTTCGAAAATTTTTATTTTTCCATTGATAAAACCTTAAAATTTTTGTTGTTATACTAAACCGTTCCTTGCAAAAGCCCGGCAAATCGTTTATTATGGTAGCGTTCTTTTTTATCATCAAAGGAGTTTTTCGATGCTTCATCGTTTCTTTCATTTTTAAAGCAGAGCCTGCTCGTTGTTCTTTGCATTCTGCTGCTCGGCGGACTGCTGGCAGGCGGCTGGTTCTTTTATCAGGGCAGGCAGCTGTACCGCAGTGCCGCCAGCAGTTACCCGGTGGGCTTCCATGTACGACACCATCTGTGCCCGCGGGAGCTATACTTCCTACGATGCGCTGCCGCAGACCTACATCAATGCGGTCATCTGCACCGAGGACGAGCACTTTATGACCCACAAGGGCATCGACCCGGCGGCCATCGTCCGGGCGCTCTGGGCCGACCTGCGCACCCGCTCTCTGGCCGAAGGCGGCAGCACCCTGACCCAGCAGCTGGCCAAGAACGAGCTGTTCACCCAGGAAAAGCAGATGGCCCGCAAGGCTGCCGAGATGCTTGCTGCTTTTGATCTGGAAAAGACCTACTCCAAGCAGCAGATCTTTGAGATGTACGCCAACACCATCTATTTTGGCAGCGGGTATTATGGCATTGCAGAAGCTGCCGAGGGCTACTTTGGCAAGGAACCGGCCCAGCTGACCGATGCCGAAGCGTCTATCTGGCGGGTATGCCCAACGCGCCTTCCGCCTACGCCAGCAGCCCGGAGCTTGCCTTCAAGCGGATGCAGGGTGGTGCTCAAGCGGATGGTCAAATGCCGGGTGCTCACCAAGATGCAGGCCGATGCCATTGCCGCAGATGCTGAAAACTTAACGGTTTAAACAAAACACCGCGCCCTGTCTGCTGCGGAACAGACGGGGCGCGGTATTTTGTTTTGCGGTATTTGGTTTGGTAAAGGAGGAATCATGTTACCCATTCAGGCAGTTGCGGCCCCCCTCCTGTCGGTAGCATTATCATACCAAAGAATTTCTGCGAAACCATGTTCTTTTTATGAAGATTTTGTAAACTCACTCCGGAGCCTTCATGCTTTCCACCATGCTGATGCGCCGGACGTGCCGCCGCATGACAAAGCAGACCACCACGGTAAACACCATGGTCAGCGCCACCGCCAGCAGATAGCTGCGGGGTGCAATGGTGCGGATGAACATGAGCTGATCCATCTCCACGGTCAACACAATGAACTTGTGCAGCGGCACCCCCAGTGCCAGACCCACGCCGGAGCCGATAAGCGCCAGCAGCTCGATCTCGCGGAAGATGTAGCGGTACACTTCTTTGTCATAGAAGCCCAGCACCTTGATGGTGGCAAGCTCCTTTTTGCGCTCGGCAAGGTTGACGCTGATGAGGTTATACAGCACCACTGCCGCCAGCGCCGCCGCGCAGATGATGATCAGCACCACCACATAGCCCAGACTGACGATGAGGTTATCGAACAGCTCGGTGGTGTCCTCGGTAAAGCTGATGCCGCTGACATAGTTGCAGTCCAGCAGGTCGGTGCGCAGGGCGTTGTACCCGGCAGCATCGGTGCAGGTGGTCTGCCCGTAGACCGTGTTCCACGGGATATCCTCCGTGCCCAGCAGGCTTTCCAGCTGTGCGCGGGGGGTACAGCCGGGTGAACATATAGTTTTCCGTGATGCCGGTCAGGGTCAGCTTCACCCGGGTGCCCTCGGCGTTTTCCACCCAGAAGGTATCGCCGGTGTGCAGACCCAGATTCTCGGCGGTCTTTTCGGTCAGGATGGCGCTGCCGCTGTCAAAGCTGATGGCCTTGTGTCCCTTTGCGGGTGCGGAAGGTAACATACCGGGTCAGGTCGCTGTCCTTGGCGGCAGCCACGATGCTCACGCTTGCACTCTCGCCTTCGGCATTGTAGATGGTGGTGGATTTGGTATACACCGCGCCCCAGTTCTGCACGGCGCTGTTGCTGTCCAGCTCCTCTGCCAGCCCCTGCTCCATGGTCAGGGCTTTGGGGTCGCTGAGGGTGATGGACATATCGTTGTGGGTCAGCTCCGTAGACTGCTTTGTGACGATGGGCAGCAGGGAATCCTGTATGCCGAAGCCGATAAGCAGCAGCGCGGTGCAGCCCGCCACGCCCAGCACGGTCATGAAGAACCGCTTTTTATACCGGAACAGGTTGCGGGCGGTGGTCTTTTGGGAGAAGGACATCCGGGACCACAGCGGGGTGATGCGCTCCATCAGGATGCGCTTGCCCGCCACCGGGGCCCGGGGCAGCAGCAAAGCTGCGGTCTTTTCCGTCAGGCTGGCACGGCAGGCGTTCCATGTAGCAAAACCGATGACGGCCGCGCTGATGGCTACGCTGGCTGCCGCCATGCCCGGGTAGAAGTGCAGGGTGAAGGTGGGCAGGCTGAACACCAGCTGATAGGCGTTCCAGATAATGATGGGGAATACCACAAAGCCCACCACCATGCCGACGATACTGCCCAGAATGGTGGCCAGCATCGCGTAGAACAGGTACTTGCCCGCGATGCTGAAATTGGAGTAGCCCAGCGCCTTTAAGGTGCCCATTTGCAGGCGGTTCTCGTCCACCATGCGGGTCATAGTAGTAGTGGCCACCAGCGCCGCCACAAGGAAGAAGAACACCGGGAACACCCGGGCAATGGCGTCCATGCGGTCGGCGTACTGGGCAAAGGTGACGCAGCTCATGGTGGAGGTGCGGTCCAGCACATACCACTCGCCGCTCTTGATCTGGCTCACCTGCTCCTCGGCATCGTTCAGCTGGGCAAGGCCGTCGGCCAGCTGCTGTTCGGCATCGGCCTTCCGGCTCTCGTACTCGGTGCGGGATTCTTCCAGCTGGGTCTGCCCGGCGTTGTATTCTGCCCAACCCTCTTCCAGCTGCTTTTGTGCGGCATCGAACTGGGTGTAGGCGCTGGCCGTGCCGGTGGTGAGCTGCAATTGTCCCCCTGCAAAAGCTGCAATTTCATCTGGCGCAGTGCTGCCTTTGCCTCGGTCACCAGCTGGTCGTTGGAGAGGTTCGGCGAGGAGATAAGCCCCTGCTTGTACATCTGCCGCTTGCCCGCGTCCAGCTGCTGCTGATAGCCCTGCAGCTGGTTATAGATGTTGTCGTAAGCGGCCTGCGCCTTGGCCAGTGCATCCCGCAGTTCAATGTAATCCTCGTCGGCGGGTTCGGCTTCGTCCAGCGCCTTTTGGGCGTTGCGCAGAGCGGCTTCCGCGTAGGTCAGCAGGGGGTCTGCCACCTTTTTCAGGTTTGACCAGCATCTCAATTTGCTGCAGCTGCTCCTCAAATTCCAGCACCTGCTCCTCGCTGCTCACCAGCTTGTCGGCACCGCTCTGCATAGTGTCCGGCAGGGCAGTCTTCTGGGCGGCAAGCTCCTTTTCCCCCGGCTTCCAGCTGCGCCTTGGCGGCATCCAGCTGCTGCTGTGCGTCCGCAAGCTTTGCCTCGGCCTCGGCAAACTGACGCTCCGCTTCGGCCTTCTGGCTGTCGTACTCGGCGCGCGCTTCGGTCAGCTTGTCGTTGGCAGTGTCCATCAGCTCTTCCCGCCGGGCGGTGCACTGCACGCTCTGGATGGCCTTGAGCTTTTCCGCTACGGCATCCACTGCGGCCTGATATTCATCGGAATAATTATCATACAATCCGGCGTTTTCTGCCTTGATATAGCACACCGTATAATAATCTGCGGTCAAAGTGCCCTCCGGCACAAACAGGATGCAGTCCAGCTGGCCATCGCCCACGGTGCTGCTCTCGGAATCAGAGGAAAAATGCAGCGGGTCCTGCACCGTGCCCACCACCGTGAACACCTGCCCGCTGACCCCCTCAGTCTCTTCCGGCAGGGTCAACTGGGTGCCCAGTTCCACCGGGCTGCCGTGGCCCATCACATGCACCACGCACTCCCCGGCAGCTTCCGGCATCCGGCCGGACAGCAGCACCGGGCGGTTCATGTTCTCCGGCGTATCGGCCTGCGGGTCGGCAGGCAGCTGATACAGCCGCGCCACCGTGGTCTGCTCGTCCCCCCTGTACAGTGGCCTTCCACGTCCTGATACTTCACCGCCTGCACGGCGTCCACGCCGTCCACAGCGGCAATCGCGCTGATATCGCTCTGGCTGAGGCCAAGGGTGGACAGCACCCGCAGGTCGAACACATTCTGCTGCACATAGTACTTCTGGGCAGCGGTGCGCATATCGGGGGCAATGCACATCAGGCCGGTAAGCATCATCACCCCCAGCGCCACGATGCCAAACAGGGACACCACCCGGCTGATGCTGCTTTTCATCTCGCGCAGGATATTTTTGCGGTAACTTTTCTGCACAGTACTCACCACTCGATCTGTTCCACCGGCACCGGGTGCTCGTTGACCTGATTGGACACGATGCGGCCGCTGCGCACCTGAATGATGCGGTCAGCCATACCGGTCAGTGCCGTGTTGTGGGTAATAACAATGACGGTGCGTCCGGTCTTGCGGCAGGTATCCTGCAAAAGGCCCAGCACCTGTTTGCCGGTGCGGTAGTCCAGCGCACCGGTGGGCTCGTCGCACAGCAGCAGCTTGGGGTTCTTGGCCAGCGCGCGCGCAATGGAAACCCGCTGCTGCTCGCCGCCGGAAAGCTGCGCCGGAAAGTTATCCAGCCGGTGGCCCAGCCCCACGCTGCGCAAGGTCTCGGCGGGATTCAGCGGGTCGCGGCAGATCTCACTGGCAAGTTCCACGTTTTCCAGCGCGGTCAGGTTCTGCACCAAGTTGTAGAACTGGAACACAAAGCCCACATCATACCGGCGGTAGGTGGTCAGCTCCCGGGCGGAAAAGCGGCTCACGTTGCGGCCGTCCAGCCAGACGTTGCCCTCGTCGCAGTTGTCCATGCCGCCCAGAATGTTCAGCAGGGTGGTCTTGCCCGCGCCGGAAGGCCCCACGATGATGCAGAACTCGCCCTTATCCACATAGAAATTCAGGTGGTCTGCGGCGGCGATCTTCACACTGCCGGTCTGATAGTATTTGCAAACGTCCTCAAACTCCACAAAATGCTCCATGGCGTTTTTTCCTTTCTGTCGGGAATGCATAGTATTTCAACTTAACTATAACATCTCCCGCCGCAGATTTGCAAAGACATCTGCGCAAATTTTCAAAAACTTAGAAAAGCGCAAAAGGGCCGCTGCACATCCCTGCGTGCAGCAGCCCTTTCATCATTTGATCTCGGCGGTCAGCGCCCCACGATCAAATCGCGGCGGCAGCGCAGGCCCACGGTGAGGAAGGTGTTTTCGCCCAGTCGGCGCAGCACCACGCGGTCGGTGCCCTTCTGGCCCTCCACCAGCAGAGACAGGTTCAGGGTGGTGGAGCCCTTCTCAGTCTGGACCACCAGCGTGCTCACACCCTCGTTCAGCAGGGTCTGCATGTCCTGCACGGTGGTGCGGAAAGTAGCAGAACCGGCGGGCACATCCAGCGTCAGCACACTGTCCTTCTGGCGGGCAGTGTACAGCACTTCTCTGCCGAACAGGCCCTTGACGGTGTAACGGGCCTCGCTCTTTTTTCGCCGCTGCATCTGCGGACAGGGCGGCCAGCTCATCGCCGGAGATCAGCATGATGTCGCCCTGAATGGGGTCACCCTCCGGTGCGCCGTAGCCGCCGTAGGCGGGGTCCTTTTTCGCCGATCGCCACATCGGCGCTGTGCAGGGCGATATCCCCCTGCACCATCTGCTCCTGCGGGGGGCAGATAGCCTGCGGCAGCAGGGTCGTTGATGTCTGCCTCTGCGGCAAATGCGCCCACGCTCAGCATAGCGGCAGCACCCAGCACTGCAGCGGTGGTGGTGACGGTACGGACAAATTTATGGTTCAGTTTCATTTGGAATACCTCCGTTGACGGCGGTTTTGCACCGCACATTTTTGTTTTGTGGAAAACCATGGTCTGCCATGCGGTGTAATACAAAACCGCCGCATCTGTCTTATAAACGGATGCGGCGGCGGGATTATTGCAGCGGGCTATAAAAATTTTTTGGGAGCTCTGCCGCCGGGGTCACTGGGCCTGTGCCGGTTCCCGGTTCAGGATCTCCATGAACTCGTCACCGGTGATGGTCTCCTTTTCGTACAGATACTTGGCCAGCTCGTCCAGCTTGGCGCGGTTGTCGGTCAGGATGCGGACAGCCTTTTCGTGCTGGGCCTTGACCAGCTCCACCACCTTCTGGTCGATCTCGCGCTGGGTCTGCGCCGAGCAGGCCAGCGAGGTGTCGCCGCCCAGATACTGGTTGTTCACCGTCTCCAGGGCTCGCCACCATGTCAAACAAATCCTTGCTCATGCCGTAGCGGGTGAGCATGGCGCGGGCAAGCTTGGTTGCCTGCTCAATGTCGTTGGAGGCACCGGTGGTGATGGAACCGAAGACCACTTCCTCGGCGGCGCGTCCGCCGGTAAGGGTGGCGATCTTGTTGTCGATCTCCTCCTGGCTCATCAGGTAGTGTTCGCCCTCATCCACCTGCATGGTATAGCCCAGAGCGCCGGAGGTGCGGGGAATGATGGTGATCTTCTGCACCGGGGCAGAGTGGCTCTGCTTGGCAGCCACCAGTGCATGGCCGATCTCATGGTAGGCCACGATGCACTTTTCCTTGTCGGTAAGGATGGCGTTCTTCTTCTGGTATCCGGCAATGACCACCTCGATGCTCTCCTCCAGATCGGCCTGGGTCACGCTCTTGCGGCCTGCACGCACGGCGCGCAGGGCTGCTTCGTTGACGATGTTGGCCAGTTCCGCACCGGAGGCACCGGAGGCCATGCGGGCCACGGTGTTGAAGTCGATGCCGGGGGCCAGCGCCACCTTTTTGGCGTGCACTTTCAAAATCTCTTCGCGGCCCTTCAGGTCCGGCAGTTCCACCGGCACGCGGCGGTCGAAACGGCCCGGACGGGTCAGCGCGGGGTCCAGGGACTCGGGGCGGTTGGTGGCTGCCAGGATGATGACGCCGTTGTTGCCCTCAAAGCCGTCCATCTCGGTCAGCAGCTGGTTTAGGGTCTGCTCCCGCTCGTCATTGCCGCCGAAATTGCCGCTGTTGCGCTTCTGGCCGATGGCGTCGATCTCATCGATGAACACGATGCAGGGGGCCTTCTCCTTGGCCTGCTTGAACAGATCCCGGACCTTGGATGCGCCCATGCCCACGAACATCTCCACAAATTCCGAGCCGGAGATGGAGAAGAAGGGCACATTTGCCTCCCCCGCCACCGCCTTTGCCAGCATGGTCTTACCGGTTCCGGGAGGGCCCACCAGCAGCATCCCTTTGGGCATGGATGCGCCAATGCTCTCGTACTTGCCGGGGTCGTGCAGGTAATCCACGATCTCCTGTAGGTTCTCTTTTGCCTCATCTTCACCGGCCACATCCGCAAAGCGAATGCCGTGGGTGGACTGCACATAGACCTTGACATTGGATTTGCCCACGCCGCCGAACATCATGGACCCCGGGCCGCCGCCGGCCTTTTCCATCAGCTTTTTGTTCATCTGGTTGCCGATGAAGCTGAACAACAGGATGGGCAGCAGGAACCAGATCAGGAAATTGAGCATCGGCGACCCCTGCTCCACGATCTCGCTGGAAAACTGTGCTCCGGCATCATACAGGCGCTGGGTAAGCTCCGGGTCGTTCATCAGGCCGGTCTTGTAAATTTGCTTTTTCGTCTTTATCGGTAAAGATGATCTGATTCGATTCCACATCCACCCGGCCGATGTCTTTGTCCTCGGTCATGGACATAAAGGTACCGTAGTCCACTTCCTCTACCTGACGCTCGCTCATCCACGGCACAGCAGCACAAGGTTGAGCAGCAGCAGGACCGCCAGCACAATGGCGTAGTAGATCGCCAGCGGCTTTTTGGAAGGTTTGACTTCTTTCATGACGCAATTCCTCCTTTGGTTCTTGATGCAAGTAGTATAGCACAGCCGCCGGGCCGGGCGCAACAGCAATTCGAGCACAACTTTCCAAAAACTTAGCAAATTGTTAACATTAACGCCTCGTGCATAATTTTGGAAAATTCTGCCCCTTATTTTGTGAAATTGTTTCATTTTGAGAATGAGCCAGACTGCTTGACACTGCCTGCGAATCATGCTAAACTTAGTCCACTTTGAAAAAAGCACAAATGCGTTGACGGGGAAAAAACGAATTTCTTCTGCGTACAGAGAGCCGCCGGGTGGTGCAAGGCGGGTGCAGAGGGTTTCGGTTACTGGCCCCTGAGCGGCAGGGCTGAACACACAAGTAGGCTCTGACGGATGTCCACCGTTACAAGGACAGCGATTCGCTGCCAAAAAGCCGATCGTGCAAAGCGGCTGTGCCCAAAGGCGCAGCAAAGAGAGTGGTACCACGGGTGCCCTGTAAAGAACTTTACAGGCTCTCGTCTCTCAAGGTTTTCGCCTTGAAAGACGAGAGCCTTTTCGTATATCTGCCTTTTGGAAGCAGGCTTGCCCTCTCCGTCACGGCTTACGCCGTGCCACCTCTCCCAAAGTGAGAGGCCTTGGCAGTACGGCAAAGTTTCCGGTTTTGCCAAGGGCTCCCCCTTTGGGGGAGCTGTCGAACGAATGTGAGACTGAGAGGGTGAGGACGCTCACAAAGAGCATGGAGCAAGAAGTGTAAATTGTTTGGGAGGACGCAAACAAATGATGGACGCAACCAAGTACGCTCCGGGTTACTACCCGGTACCCGCAGGCTATGACAGCTGGGTAAAGAAGGATCACATTGAAAAAGCCCCCGCATGGTGCAGTGTGGACCTGCGCGACGGCAATCAGGCCCTGATCGTCCCCATGAGCCTCGAGGAAAAGCTGGAATTCTTCCAGATGCTGGTCAAAATTGGCTTCAAGGAGATCGAAGTCGGCTTCCCGCGCCGCCAGCGAGACGGAGTACGAGTTCCTGCGCACCCTGATCGAGAAGAACATGATCCCCGAGGATGTCACCGTCCAGGTGCTCACGCAGTGCCGTGATCACATCATCCGCAAGACCTTTGAGGCTGTCAAGGGCGCACCCCGTGCGGTGATCCACTTCTACAATTCCACCTCTGGCCCAGCGCGAGCAGGTGTTCCACAAGTCTAAGGAGGAGATCAAGCAGATCGCCATTGACGGCGCAAAGCTGGTCAAGCAGCTGAGTCAGGAGTATGAGGGCAACTTCCTCTTCGAGTACAGCCCCGAGAGCTTCACCGGCACCGAAGTGGACTACGCCGTGGATGTGTGCAATGCCGTGCTGGACATCATGCAGCCCACCCCCGGACCGCCCCATGATCATCAACCTGCCCGTTACCGTGGAAATGGGAGCATGCCCCATGTCTACGCCAACCAGATCGAGTACTGCGACAAGCACCTGAAGTACCGCGACAGCGTGATCATCTCCCACCCATCCCCACAACGACCGCGGCACCGGCGTGGCCTGCGCCGAGCTGGCCGTGCTGGCGGGTGCACAGCGCGTGGAGTGCTGCCTGTTCGGCAACGGCGAGCGCACCGGCAATGTGGACGCCGTAACGCTGGCCATGAATATGTACAGCCACGGCGTAGACCCCAAGCTGGACTTCTCGGATATGCCCGCCATCTGCGCTACCTACGAGCGGGTGACCCGGATGCACATCTACGAGCGTACCCCCTACGCCGGGCAGCTGGTGTTTGCCGCCTTCTCCGGCAGCCATCAGGACGCCATTGCCAAGGGCATGGCGTACCGCAAGCAGACCGGCGAGCACCGCTGGACCTGCCCCTACATCCCGGTGGACCCCCACGACATCGGCCGCACCTACGACGCCGATGTCATCCGCATCAACAGCCAAAGCGGCAAGGGCGGCATCGGTTTTGTGCTGGAACAGAACTACGGCTACAATCTGCTCCCCAGGATGCGGGAGGCGCTGGGCTACAAGGTCAAGAGCGTGTCCGACCACAGCCACAAGGAGCTGAGCGCCGCCGAGGTGCTGCACATCTTCGAGGATACCTACCTCAACCGTGCAAAGCCGCTGAACGTGGTGGAAGCCCACTTTGCACAGGTAAACGGCATTACCGCCACAGTCACACTGGAGCTGAACGGACAGCGCAAGGTGGTCACCTCGGTGGGCAACGGCCGTCTGGATGCCGTAGCCAACGCCATCCAGAGCGCCACCGGTATGCACTTCCATCTGGAAAACTACTCTGAGCACAGTCTGGACGAGGGCTCTACCTCCCGCGCAGCCTCCTATGTGGGGCTTGTCTGGGGGAGACAACACGGTCACATGGGGTGCCGGTACCGACACCGACATTATCGTGGCCGGTATCCGTGCCCTCGTCAGTGCCGATCAATAATCGATAAAAAGGAGAAAACTACCATGGGAATGACCCTGACGCAGAAGATCCTTGCCGCACACGCCGGCCTGCCGGAGGTCAAGGCAGGCCAGCTCATCAACGCAAAGTTGGACATCGTGCTGGGCAACGATATCACCACCCCGGTGGCCATCAACGAGTTTGAACGCGCCGGTTTCGACCGCGTGTTTGATAAAGAGCATATCGCCATTGTGCTGGACCACTTTGTACCCAATAAGGATATCAAGAGTGCTACCCAGTCCAAGCAGTGCCGGGAGTTCGCCAATAAATACGATATCCTCAACTTCTACGATGTCGGCCAGATGGGCATTGAGCACGCGCTGCTGCCGGAAAAAGGCATCGTCACCGCCGGTGACTGCGTGATCGGCGCGGATAGCCACACCTGTACCTACGGTGCGCTGGGTGCCTTCTCCACCGGTGTAGGCTCTACCGATATGGCCGCTGGCATGGCCACCGGCATGGCGTGGTTCAAAAGGTGCCCTCTGCCATCAAGTTTGTGCTTACCGGCAAATTTAATCCCCGGGTGTCCGGCAAGGATCTGATTTTGCACATCATCGGCATGATCGGTGTGGACGGCGCACTGTATAAATCCATGGAGTTCACCGGCCCGGGCGTGGCTGGCCTGACCATGGACGACCGCCTGTGCATCTGCAATATGGCCATTGAGGCCGGTGCAAAGAACGGTATCTTCCCGGTGGACGAGGTGACCAAGGCTTACCTTGCAGGCCGCAGCCAGCGTCCGCCGGTGTTCTACGAGGCAGACCCCGATGCCGTGTACGAAAAGACCATCGAGATCGACCTCAGCGCACTGGAGCCCACCGTCAGCTACCCCCACCTGCCCGAGAATACCCATGTTGCCAGCGAGGGCAAGGACATCAAGATCGATCAGGTGGTCATCGGCAGCTGCACCAACGGCCGTCTGGAGGACATGGAAGCCGCCTACAACATCCTCAAGGGCAAGCACATCGCCAAGGGGCGTGCGCGGCATCATCATCCCCGCCACCATGGCTGTTTATAAGGAGTGCATCCTGCGGGGCTGGACTACCGCCTTTATCGATGCGGGCTGCATCGTATCCACCCCCACCTGCGGCCCCTGTCTGGGCGGCTACATGGGCATTCTGGCAGCGGGCGAGCGCTGCGTTTCCACCACCAACCGCAACTTTGTGGGACGCATGGGTCATGTGGACAGTGAGGTCTATCTAGCTTCTCCCGCCACCGCCGCCGCCAGCGCCCTGACCGGCTACATCACCGACCCGCGCACGGTCTGACCCGAAAGGAGCATGAGCATGAACGCAAGAGGTTCTGTTTTCAAATACCCGGATAACGTGGATACCGATGTCATCATCCCGGCACGCCACCTGAACACGCAGGACGCCAAGGAGCTTGCCAGCCACTGCATGGAGGATATCGACAAGGACTTTGTGAACCGGGTGCAGCCCGGCGATATCATGGTGGGCGGCTGGAACTTTGGCTTCGCGGCTCCTCCCGCGAGCACGCACCCCTGTGCATCAAGACTGCCGGCATTGCGGTGGTTATTGCCAAAAAAAGCTTTGCCCGTATCTTCTACCGCAACAGCATCAACATCGGCCTGCCCATCATGGAATGCCCGGAGGCTGTGGACGCCATTGAAGCAGGGGACACCGTTCAGGTAGATTTTGACACCGGCGTCATCACCGACGAGACCAACGGCAAGGTGTTCCACGCCGAGCCCTTCCCGCCCTTTATCCAGAACATCATCTCTGCCGGTGGCCTGATGAAGGCAATCCAGAAATAAGCCCCCTCAGCCTCACTTCGTTCGGCAGCTCCCCCAAGGGGGCGCCTTACAGCAATGCCGCAAACTTTCCCACTACCGCGAAAAGCCGTCCCCTTGGGGAAGGTGGCACGGCGTAAGCCGTGACGGAAGGGGTGGTTTGCAGGCGCTGCTAATTATTGTAAAAGGAGTACCTCATGGAAAAAAATATTGCTGTCATCTGGGGCGATTGCTCCAGCCCGGAGATCGTAAAGCAGACCCTCCGGGTGCTGGATAAGGTGGCTGAAAAGTACGGCCATACCTTCCACTACACCGCTGCCGCCATGGGCGGCGAGGCCATTGACAAGTACGGCGACCCGCTGCCCCAGCACGAGCTGGACAAGTGTCTTGCCGCCGACAGCGTGCTGCTGGGCGCGGTAGGCGGCCCCAAGTGGGAGGGCCTGCCCGGGGAGCAGCGGCCAGAAAAGGGCCTGCTGCGGCTGCGCGCCGGCATGGGGCTGTACGCCAACAACCGCCCCGCCAAGATCTGGCCGCAGCTGGCCCCGGCAAGCCCTTAAAGCCCGAGATCGTGGCACAGGGCATTGACTTTATCATTGTGCGGGAGCTGATCGGCGGCGTGTACTTCGGCCAGCACCAGACCCACACGCTGGAAAACGGCGAAAAGCAGGCCGTGGACACCATGCCCTACGCAGAGCACGAGATCGAGCGCATTGGCCGCATCGGCTTCGAGACTGCCCGCAAGCGCCGCAAAAAGCTGTGCTGTGTGGACAAGGCCAACGTGCTGGACACCAGCCGCCTGTGGCGCACTGTGATGCACCGGCTGCAGGCCGAGTACCCGGACGTGGAGTACAGCGAGATGTTCGTGGACAACTGCGCTATGCAGATCGTGAAGAACCCCGCGCAGTTCGACGTCATCGTCACCGAGAATATGTTCGGCGACATCCTGTCGGACGAGGCTTCTATGATCACCGGTTCCATCGGTATGATCCCGTCCTCCAGCCTTGGCGACGGCACCCGGGGTCTGTACGAGCCTATCCACGGCTCTGCCCCGGACATTGCGGGCAAGGACATCGTAAACCCCACTGCCTGCATCCTGTCCGCCGCCATGATGCTGCGGTACTCCTTTGGCATGGCAGAGGAAGCCGATGCCATTGAGAACGCTGTGAGCCGTGTGTTGGATAAGGGTCTGCGCACAGCCGACAACATGAGCAACGGCTGCACCTGCCTTGGCTGCACCGCCATGGGCGATGCCATTCTGGCAGAGCTTTGAGCCGCAGCGCATCATTATTCAACGAAACAAGCCCGGAAGGTCTACCGACCTTCCGGGCTTGAATTTTTTATATTATTACAGCATCTTGGAGAGGAAGGCTTTCAGGCGGGGGTGCTTGGGGTTGGTGAACAGCTCCTGCGGCGGCTCATCCTCCTGAATCTTGCCATCGTCGATGAAGATGACCCGGTTGGACACCTCACGGGCAAAGCCCATTTCGTGGGTGACCACCAGCATGGTGATGCCGGTGTGTGCCAGCTCCTTCATCAGCTCCAGCACCTCGCCCACCATCTCGGGGTCAAGGGCGCTGGTGGGCTCGTCGAACAGGATCACGTCCGGGTCCATAGCCAGCGCGCGGGCGATGGCTATGCGCTGCTGCTGACCACCGGACAGGCTCTTGGGGTAGACGTTGGCCTTATCGGCCAGACCTACGCGTGCCAGCAGCTCGTCTGCACGGGCAGAGATGGCCTCTTTGTCCTTTAGCTTCAGCAGGCTGGGTGCCAGCTCAAGGTTCTTTTTCACGGTCAGGTGGGGGAACAGGTTGAAGTGCTGGAACACCATGCCCATCTTCTGGCGCACGGGGTCGATGTGCGCTTCGTCCACCTCCACGCCTTCAAACTTGATAGAGCCGGAGGAGGGGGTCTCCAGCCGGTTCAGGCAGCGCAGAAAGGTGGATTTGCCGCAGCCGGAAGGGCCGATCAGGCAAACCACATCGCCGCGGTAGATGTCAAGGTCGATGCCCTTCAGCACGTCCAGCGTGGGGTCGGCCTTTTTTGCACCGCGCTTCTTTACGCCGCCATAGGTCTTGGTCAGGCCGCGTACTTCCAAAATCTTATCGGTCACTTTGTGCCAGCCTCCTCTCAAACTTGCTCAGCAGCCATGTAAACAGCATAACAAGGATCAGGTAGATCAGTGCAACGCCCAACAGGGGGAACATGGCTTCATAGGTACGATTCATAATGCCCTGTGCGGCATATAGCAGCTCCTTGCCGCCAATGGTGGTGATCAGGGAGGTATCCTTGAGCAGGACGATGAACTCGTTGCCCAGTGCAGGCAGCACCGCACGGATGGCCTGCGGGATGATGATGACCACCATGGTGGTCATGTAGTTCAGGCCAAGGCTGCGCCCGGCTTCCATCTGGCCGGGGTCAACGGCCATCAGGCCGCCGCGAATGATCTCGGACACATACGCGCCGGAGTTGATGCCCAGGGTCAGTGCACCCACCATAGTAAAGTTGCGGCTGTTGGAAAAAATGACCATGCTCATGATCAGCAGCTGCACCATCATAGGCGTGCCGCGGATGATGGTGGTGTACACCTGACACACCGCGTTAAAAAAGCCCAGCACCGCGTTTTTGTGGCCGGGGCGCTGCTGGTCGTGGGTCACGCGCACCAGCGCCACCACGCTGCCCAGCACCACGCCCAGCGCCAGCGCCAGTGCGGTGACCAGCAGGGTAGTGCCCACACCGTTGATGTACTGCATCCAGCGGTCCTTCAGCAGAAAGGCCTGATAAAACTTAAAAAAGAAATCCTGTCCAAAGCTTAGCTTTGTGCCGCTGTTGAGCAGCTCTTTGAGCAGTTCGTATTGCGCAGCCATTCACATCCTCGCTTTCTGTTTGTCAATAAATTGTAACCACTTTTTTCTAAAAAAAGAGGTGCCCCGGAGCGGGGCGCCTCCTTGGGTACGGGAATGGTACAGGGCACGCAGCTTAGTTGCGTTGATGTACTTGTCCACGATGGCCTGCAGGGTGCCGTCAGCCTTCAGCTCCTCCAGAGCCTTGTTGACAGCGTCCTCCAGAGCAGAACCCTTTGCCATGCCGATGGCGTAATCTTCCTCGGCGTAGCTGGTATCCAGCACCTTCAGGCCGGGGTTGGCAGCCACGAACTCCTGTGCGGGAGCGTTGTCGATGACAACAGCGTCCACCTGACCATTGTTCAGGGCCTGCACAGCGGTCAGACCGTCGTCGTAAGCAACCACATTCTCATCACCGAAATCATCGGAGCAGTAAATGTAGCCGGTGGTGCCGCGCTGGGTGCCGATCTTCTTACCGGCCAGATCGTCGGGAGAAGCAATCTCGGAATCGTTGGGCACGATGATGGACTGGATGCCGGTGGCGTAGCTGTCGGAGAAGTCCATCACAGCCTTGCGCTCGTCGGTCACGGTAACGCCTGCCATCACGATGTCGGCCTTGCCCTGCTGCACGCTGAGCAGTGCGGCGTCAAAGTCCATATCATCGATCTGCAGCTCCAGACCCAGCTTCTCAGCAATGGCCTTGGCGGTGTCCACGTCGATGCCCTCAAACTCGCCGGCATCGGTGGTCATCTCGTACGGAGGGAAGGCGGCGTTGGTAGCCATGGTCAGCTTGCCGGCCTCTACGGTGGTCAGGTCAGCGGCAGCGGCAGAAGAAACAGCCTCGGAGGAAGCGGCAGAGCTTGCCACAGAAGAAGCAGCAGAGCTTGCGGAACCACCGCAGGCGGTCAGAGCCAGAGCAGCAACGGAAACAGCAGCGGCAGCCATGAAGCTGCGGCGAGAGATCTTTTTCATATTCAAACACTCCTCAATCTATGCAATATAGTTCGCTTTGCCCCGATGGGATGCGATTCATCGCGCTTTCGGGGAACGCACTTAGTATAGTTTGTACAAAACGAAAAGTCAATACTTGTGCATAATAATCCGTGAAATTGAAACGATTTTGCAAACATTTATGCAATAACGGAGAAAATATGTGAATATATGCAGTATAAACCGGCTTTTACAGGCTTCTTGCAAGCTCCTCCGCGCTGCGCTTAGGCACGCAGTAGTCGCGGTTTTCGTCCAGATAGTACTTTACACCGGTCTGCTCGGTCATGGGGACGATGCTGGCTTTGTGGGTGGGGTAGCCAAAAGCCACCATAAAGGCCAGCTTCTGCGGCTCCTCAATGCCCAGCAGCGCGGTCAGGGCGGGCTTATTGATCGCGCCCATGATGCAGCTGCCCACGCCCTTGTCCCATGCGGCAAGGGTCATGTTGGCAAGTGCAATGCCGGTGTCGGTGGCAAGGTCGCCGGGAATGGCGGTATCCTGCACCACAGCTGCATAAAAGGTGGGCAGCTCGTCCGCCTTGGGCGTGCCCTGCTCCGGCGGCAGATAGCCAGCCCATTTGACCAGCGGCTGTACCTTGGCCACCATCTCCGGGCTTTGCACCAGCACCAGACGCACCGCCTGCCGGTTTGCCCCGCAGGAGGACAGCCGGACGGCCTCGACGATATCATCCACCACATCCTGCGGCACGGCCTTTTGTGCAAACCGGCGGTAGGTGCGGCGGGTAGTCAGAAGTTCCATAACAGACATTATAAATCGCTCCTTTATCCGGTAAAATACAAAACGGAAAAAAACTATATAAAGTATAACAGATGCACCGGCGCACAGCAATGGCTGCGGCGTGGTTTTTTGCGGATACGGCGGCTGTATTGTAAAGGATAGTGACACTTATTCTTGTATCCTTGTATTTTTTTGGTGAATGTTTCCATGAAATACTTGACAATGGGGGGTAGGTAAAGGTATTATATAGGTGTAAACGCGTTACATGCAGTGTAAGGCGTGCTTGAAAGAAAGATTGTGAGGTTGATTATTATGTCTAATATCTCTCGTCGTCAGTTCCTGAAGGGCGCAGGTGTCGCTACTCTGGCTGTTGCTGCTGCTGGCGTGCTGGCTGGCTGCTCCAAGGAGGATGTTCCTGTGATTCCTGAAGTGACCACTCGTCCTGTGATGGTCATCTTTATGGCAGACAAAGGCAATGGCGAGACCGTGGTTGTGGGTGAGACTGCCAAGATTGATGTTCTGAAGACCGAGGACTCTGTGAAGGTTGCTGACATCGATAAGAAGCTGTTGCCCGAAGGTTACCATCTGGAGAACGAAAAGGCAGTCGTCGAGATTCGCAAGGATGCCTCTAAGGGCGAGCACATCATCGTCTTTGTGACTGATGTGACCTACACGCCTGCTACCAAGGAAGTTGATATTAAGGTGGCTATCACCAATCCGAAGGCTGGCGAAGCTGTCATGACTACTGTGAAGGCTAACGTTAAGAAGGATGCAACCACTATTTCCGCAGCTGAGATCACTCTGCCGGATGGCTTTACTTGGGCAGAGGGTACCGAGATGGATCGTCAGTACGAGATCGCTACCTACGTTTTCCCCATTAAGCACATCGCTTGATTGTGCGCGTAGTAACTTAATAGGTTAATAAGCACTAAATGGGCATCTGCATTTGCAGATGCCCATTTTTAACGAAATGACGTATATAAGGGTTGAACCCTTGTTCTGCCACTTCTTCGGCAACGGGCAACCGCTTCCGTCAAAGCCTGCGGCTTTGCAAACCCTCTCAGGCTCACTGCGTTCGCAAGGCGAGATGACTGAGAGGGTCTTACTTTCTCTTCGGCAGCGGCACGCACAGCACCAGACTGATGCCGATGGCAAGCGCCACGGCGATTTTAAAGGTGCTGATGCCCTTGGCAAGGGCAAGGGTGTTTTCGTTCTGGATGAAATAGTAGGCGGTGTAGTAGATGCCTGCGCCCGGCACAAGCGGGAAAATGCCGGTCAGCAAAAACACCGTGACCGGCGTTTTTTGAGTAATGGCAAACACGCGGGTAAGGATGGTAAGCGGAATGACCGCCAGCAGGGAGGCCGTGGCGGCGTCTGCGCCCAGCAGGGTCAGCAACTCGTACCACAGCCAGCCCACAGCGCCTACCAGCGCGCAGTAGGGCAGACAGCGCCTGGGGCATGCAAACAGAATGGCAAAACTCAGCGTGCCTGCCGCGGCCAGAAAAAACTGCGCGGTCAGCTCGCCGATCTGTGCAGCTGTAAGGGACATCATACCACGACCACCCCCGTAAGTACCGTGTACAGCCGCAGCACAAGGCCGGTGCCTATGGCAATGCTGGCGGCAATGAGCAAAGCATCGATCATGCGGATGGTGCCGGAAAGGTAATCGCCCTGCACAAAGTCCCGGATGCCCATGGTAAAGGCGATGCCCGGGGTCAGGATCATCAGCGTGCCGATGATAGCGTGGCTGGCAGAGGTGTGCAGCAGATTGCACAGCAGAATGCACACCAGCGTGATCAGCGCGGCGGTGCTGATCTTCTGGAAGCCGCCGGGCACCTCATGCCGCCCGCACCACAGCAGATACCAGCTGGCCACCAGCCCCGCCCCGGCAGCTGCCAGTGCACTGCGCAGGTTGCCGCCGAACATCATGGCAAAGCAGAACGCCCCGCACAGCCCGGAAAGCAGCTGCACATGATCTTTGGGGAAGGGCAGCTGCCGCGCCAGCACCAGACGGCTCTCGGCTTCGTCCAAGGTCATCCCTGTCTGGGCGATCTGGCGGGAAAGCTCGTTCACCGCCGCCACCCGCCCCAGATGGGTGGTGCGCACCGGTACGTTGCGCACCTCGCTGATCTCGGCAGTGCCGGCACTGGCAAAGATGCCGTTGGTCAGCACATAAACGTGGAACTCCCGCAGATGGAAGCTGCGGGCCATGATCTCCATGGTCTGCTCCACCCGGAACACCTCCGCACCATTTTCCAGCAGGGTCTGCCCTGCGGCCATGATAAAATCCATGATGCGGCGGCGCAGCTCTTCATCGGGAAAATGGTCTCTGCTGTTCATTGCCTGCGCTCCTTGCAAAAGATGATACCCTATTTTATCATGTGCACCAGCCGCATACAAGGGCGTATAATAAAAAGCTCTGGAAACACCAGAGCTTTCTTGCGAAAAGGGTCGGAATATGTTATAATTGTCCTGTCGCTGAAAAGCGATCGAAAGGTACTGCACATACGGCAGGCGGTTGGCTCTCACTTCCGGAAGGAGGTGAGAACATGCCTATTACTTTGACATTCCACTTGTTTGGATTTACGTTTACGATCAAGGTAAGAAAGTAAAAACCGCCACCCCCCACAGGTGACGGTTTTTCTTTGGATAAAAGTTAAACTAAAAACCTAAAGGGCCAACCGCTTGTCGCAGTGCCTTTTGTAGTTATAGTATAACCCTTTTTGTGCGCATTGTCAAGCAAAACGGGCGCGGCAAAAGGCCGGAAGCCATATCCCTACCCAAAAACTTCGTTGAAGGTGTTGACAAATGCCGCCGATGGGTTTATTATAGTGTCAATATCACAAAAATGGCTGTGAAGAGAAGAGTAGGCCTTCGCATTGATCCTTACCAGAGAGCCCGGGCGATGGAAAAGGGCAGGAAACAGGAAGCTGAAAATGGTCTCGGAGCCGTGTGGGCGAGGCGCAGGAGTGCTAAGTCTGCAACGGGATGCGCCCGTTACAGCGTCCGGCTGTAAGCAGTACACGCTGCCGCAGCATCGAGGCTGTATCCGTAAGGGTACAGTGAACCAAGGTGGTACCACGGAAGTATGTTCATGCCTCCGTCCTTGCAGAGTCTAAGGCTCGTAAGGACGGGGGCATTTTTTCATTCATCCGTTCAAGGCTGCGCGCGGAAAGGTGCCGTGCGGGCCGCTGTACATTATAGTAAGCAAATAGAGAGGGAACAAAACTATGATTACTCGTCGTGATTTTCTGAAAGTTACCGGTGTCGCAGCCGCTGCCGCAGCCCTGACCGCCTGCGGCGGTTCTTCTTCCACTGCTTCTTCCGCCGCTGCATCCGGCAGCGTGGCATCTTCTGCCGCTGCTAAGCTGGATAAGATCAAGGTGGCTGTGCCCAACGACACCACCAACGAGGCCCGCGCCCTGACCCTGCTGGAGAAGAACGGCTTCTTTAAGCTGAAGGCTGATGCAGGCCTGACCGCAACCGCAAAGGACATCGAGGAGAACCCTCTGAATGTTTCCGTCGATGAGGTCGAGGCTGCACAGGTTCCGAACGTTCTGAAGGACGTGGACTACGCCGTCATCAACTCCAACTACGCCATCTCCGCCGGTCTGAACCCCATGACCGATGCACTGGCCATGGAGGACGGCACCTCTGCTTACGTCAACATTCTGGTCTGCAAGGACGGCAATCAGGAAGAGCCGAAGATCAAGGCTCTGGCCGCTGCTCTGCAGAGCCAGAAGGTGAAGGACTTCATGGACGAGACCTACAAGGGCTCCGTGGTGTCCGTTGTGGAGAACCCCACCGACGGCTATGATTCCACTGTGGATTATGACGCTCTGAACGGCCAGACCGTCAGCTGCGCCGCTACTCCCGCTCCCCACTGCGAGGTGCTGGAGGTGTGCAAGGAGATCCTTGCCGCCAAGGGCATCACGCTGGACATCCAGGAGTACGACGACTATGTGATCCCCAACCAGATCGTCGAGGACGGTCAGGTAGACACCAACTACTTCCAGCATCAGCCGTATCTGGACAACTTCAACGCCGAAAAGGGTACCCATCTGGTATCTGTTGCCGGTATTCACGTAGAGCCCATGGGCGTCTACGGCGGCAAGCAGGACAGTCTGGCACCCATCGAGGGATAATCTACCATCGAGGGATAAGCTAAAGGAGCAATTTCTGTGATCGAACTCAAGTATCTTTCCAAGACCTTCCAGATGAAGGATGGCGCGGTGAAAGCGCTGCAGAACATCAACCTCACCATTCCCGATGGCTCCATCTACGGCATCATCGGTATGTCCGGTGCGGGCAAATCCACGCTGGTGCGCTGCATCAACCTGTTGGAACGCCCCACCGGCGGCAGCGTGGTGATCGACGGCGTGGCTATGGAGACCCTGTCTCCCGCCTCGCTGCGCAAGCGCCGTCGGGAGATCACCATGATCTTCCAGCGGTTCAACCTGCTGATGCAGCGCACCTGCCTGCGGAACGTGTGCTTTCCCATGGAGCTGGCGGGCGCGAAGAAGGCTGAGGCCGAAAAGCGCGCCATGGAACTGCTGGAGATGGTGGGTCTGCCGGATAAGGCCAACGCCTACCCGGCACAGCTGTCCGGCGGTCAGCAGCAGCGCATCGCCATCGCCCGTGCGCTGGCCACCCATCCCAAGGTGCTGCTGTGCGACGAGGCCACCAGTGCCCTGGACCCCAACACCACCCACTCCATCCTGACCCTGATCAAGGATATCAACCGTAAGCTGGGCATCACCGTGGTGGTCATCACCCATCAGATGAGCGTGGTGGAGGAGATCTGCGACAGCGTGGCCATTCTGGACGGCGGTATGGTCGTGGAACAGGGCTCGGTACAGGAGATTTTTGCTAACCCCAAAACGGCGGCTGCCAAGCGTCTGGTGGCTCCCAACGGCGGCAGCGCAGCCCGCGACCTTTCCAGCTTTGCGCCGGAGGACCATGTGGTGCGCGTTACCTTTAATGGTTCCTCCACTGCAAAGCCGCTGGTGGCAAGCCTTGCCGCCGAAAAGGGCATTCTGGTGTCGGTGCTCAGCGCCGATACCCGCGATCTGAGCGGCCAGTGCTACGGTTCCATGCTGCTCAAGCTGCCCGCAGAACTTGCGGTCGCACAGCAGGCTGTGGAGTATATGCGCAGCCAGTCCGGCGTAACGGTAGAGGAGGTGACCGGTATATGAATATCGCAGCTTACGGCTTTGCCATCTGGGAGACCTTTTATGTGACGGTCCTTTCCACCGCGTTTGCGCTGGTGTTGGGCCTGCCGCTGGGCGTGCTGCTGGTGGCCGGTGACAAGGATGGCATTCTGCCCCTGCCCGGCTGGCTGATGCATCTGATCAACATCGTCATCAACATCCTGCGCAGTGTGCCCTTCCTCATTCTGATGATCTGCGTGTTCCCGCTTACCCGCGCCATCGTGGGCACTACGGTGGGCACCAAGGCCACCATCGTTCCGCTGGTGGTCGCCGCCTTCCCCTTTGTGGCACGTCTGGTGGAGACCAGCCTGCGGGAGCTGGACGAGGGCGTGGTGGAAGCTGCCCAGAGCATGGGCGCTACCCCGTTCCAGATCATCACCAAGGTCATGATCCCGGAGTGCCTGCCCGGCCTGATCTCCAGCATGACCACCGCACTGACCACCATTCTGGGCTACTCCGCCATGTCCGGCGTCATCGGCGGCGGCGGTCTGGGCAAGATCGCCCTGTCCTACGGCTACTACCGCTACCAGACCAACATCATGATCGTCTGCGTCGTGCTGCTGGTGCTGATGGTGCAGGCGTTCCAGTCTGTGGGCACCCTGTGGGCCACCAAGAGCGATAAGCGCCTGCGGAAATAAGAAACTTTGAATTTTCGATTCCCCGCCGGAGGCAGCCCCTCCTGCGGGGAATCGTCCTTCCCGACCAAAAAACCAGCAAAGGAGTATGTTGTATGAACCGTGATACCATCTGCGTGCAGGGGGGCTACACCCCCGGCAACGGAGAGCCCCGGCAGATCCCCATCGTCCAGTCCACCACGTTCAAATACGCCACCAGCGAGGACATGGGCAAGCTGTTTGACCTGGAGGCCGACGGCTACTTCTATTCCCGCCTGCAGAACCCCACCTGCGACATGGTAGCCAAAAAGATCTGCGAGCTGGAAGGCGGCACCGCCGCTATGCTTACCTCCAGCGGACAGGCCGCAAACTTCTTTGCCCTGTTCAATATCTGCGAGGCAGGGGACCACATCGTGGCCTCCAGCACCATCTACGGCGGCACCTTCAACCTCATCTCGGTCACCATGGCTAAAATGGGTATCACCGCCACCTTCGTAGACCCCCTGTGCACCGAGGAGGAGCTGAATGCCGCCTTTCGACCCAATACCAAGGTCGTGTTCGGCGAGACCATCGCCAACCCCGCCCTCACGGTGCTGGACATCGAGAAGTTCGCCAAGGCCGCGCATGACCACGGCGTGCCGCTGATCGTCGACAACACCTTCCCGACGCCCGTGATGTGCCGTCCCTTTGAGTGGGGCGCCGACATCGTTACGCACTCCACCACCAAGTACATGGACGGCCACGGCGGCGCTAGGCGGCGCCATCGTGGACGGCGGCAAGTTCGACTGGATGGCGCACGCGGACAAGTTCCCCGGCCTCTGCACCCCGGACGAGAGCTACCACGGCATCACCTATGCCGAGCGCTTCGGCAAGGAGGGGGCCTTTCATCACCAAGGGCACCGCCCAGCTGATGCGGGACTTCGGCTCCATGCAGTCCCCCATGAACGCCTATATGCTGAACCTTGGTCTGGAAAGCCTGCACGTCCGGATGCAGCGCCACTGCGCCAACGGTATGGCGGTGGCACAGTTCTTGGAAAACCACCCCAAGGTGGCCTATGTGAACTACTGTGGGCTGGAAAGCAGCCCCTACCACGCACTGGCGCAGAAGTACCTGCCAAACGGCAGCTGCGGCGTGGTAAGCTTTGGTCTGGCCGGCGGACGTCAGGCCGCCAGCACCTTTATGAAGGAGCTGAAGCTTGCCGCTATTGAGACCCATGTGGCGGATGCCCGCACCTGCTGCCTGAACCCTGCCTCCAGCACCCACCGCCAGATGAACGACGAGCAGCTGGCTGCCGCCGGTGTGCCCGCTGAGCTGGTGCGCATGAGCTGCGGTCTGGAATCTGCCGAGGACCTTATCGCCGATATCGCTCAGGCACTGGATAAGGTATGAAAGGAGCAACCATCCTATGCCGCTGATCATCCCCAAGACCTTACCCGCCTTTGACGCCCTGTATGAAGAAAACGTCTTTGTCATGCACCGGGAGCGGGCGCTGGCGCAGCATATCCGTCCGCTGGAAATTCTGATCCTGAACCTGATGCCCACTAAGATCGCCACCGAGACCCAGATCGCCCGGCTGCTGGCCAACACCCCGCTGCAGGTGCACATGACCCTGCTGCAAACTGCCAGCCACTCTGCCACCCATGTGTCGGCTGCCCACCTTGAGGCCTTTTACAAGACCTTTGACGAGGTAAAGAACAACCGCTACGATGGCATGGTCATCACCGGCGCGCCGGTGGAGACCATGGATTTTGAGCAGGTGGACTACTGGAACGAACTGTGCGAGATCATGGACTTCAGCGAAACGAACGTCTACTCCACCCTCCATGTCTGCTGGGGCGCACAGGCCGGGCTTTACTACCACTACGGCGTGCGCAAGCAGCTGCTGCCGGAAAAGATGTTCGGCGTGTTCGAGCACCGGGTCACCCGCCCGGCAAACCCGCTGGTGCGCGGTTTTGATGAGGTGTTCTACGCCCCCCACAGCCGCCACACCGGCATCTGCCGGGAGGATGTGGACAACTGCGCCGCACTGCGCATTCTGGCCGAGAGCGACGCCGCCGGACCCTTCCTCATGAGCACCGAGAACGGGCGGCAGATCTTTGTTACCGGTCACCCGGAGTACGATAAGTATACGCTGGATGCCGAGTATAAGCGGGACGTAGCCAAGGGCCTGCCCATCCATGTGCCCGTCAACTATTACCCGGATGACGACCCCGCAAAGCCGCCGCTGTTCCGCTGGCGCGCCCACGCCCACCTGCTGTATGAAAACTGGCTGAACTATTACGTCTACCAGAACACTCCCTATGATCTGGGAGATATCCAACGGGTAAAACACGAGAAATAAATAACAAAAAGGACTGCTGCGAAACAGCGTCAACGAAAAATGTAAAAAAGCTGAGCACCTGATCTTTCACAGGTGCTCAGCTTTTTTTACCCTTTTTTGAGAAGCTGTCTTGGAGCTTTCAATATTTTGAAGGTATGCTATTCTGCGGCAGCCCTCCGCCGGATGTTTTTACCCTCTGGGGTGGCCAGTATATGTCAGCGCTACGGTGTCGGGGCCGGTGTTGGCAGAGACCACGCCGCCCAGCTCAAACACGGCCAGCGGCGGCTTGCCAAAGGCCTTGCGGCAGGCCTTTTCCAGATCAGCGGCCTGCGGGATGTTGGTGTGGCCGATCATATACTCAAAATCCTCCACATCCCCGGCGCGCTTCTGGCACAGATCCACCATGGCGGGCACGACTTTTTCATCGCCGCGCACCTTGGCCTCTACCTTGGTCTTGCCGTCGATCAGGGTAATGATGGGGCGGATGCCCATCAGTTCGCCCATGACGGCTGCTGCGGCAGAGATGCGGCCGCTCTTTTTCATCTGCCTCAGGCTGTAAGGCCCCAGCACGACCTCCATGCAGTTCATCTGCTGTTCAAATTCGTGGATGACGTGGCGGATCTCTGCGCCGTTCTGCAGTTTGCGTGCCATCTCGCACAGATACCAGCCGAACACCATAGAATAGGTGTGGGGGTCCAGCAAGTGGATGTTCAGATGGTGCTCCGGGCGCTCCTCCCGCAACATCCCCTGTGCCATCAGGGCGTTGTTGTAGGTGGAGGAGCCGGATTTGTTAATGGGCACATGGATGACATCCGTGTAGCCCTCGTCCACATACTGGCAGTATTTTTCACAGAACTGGATGGGCGTAATGGCGGCGGTAGAGGGCACACCCTTTGCCGCACGCATCTTATCGTAGAACTCGGTGTTGGTGCAGTCCACACGCTCAACGTAGTCCACATCATCCAGCAGGATGTGGAAACTCATGATATCAATGCCGTATTTTTCGGCCATCTCCTGCGGGATATCGCAGGAGGAATCGGTCAGAATTGCAATCTTGCTCATAATTTCCCTCATTTCCATTCATAATCTCGTAGGTGGCCATGGTCCAGCAGCTCCGGGAAATCCCACTGCCGCAGCACCTCGTACACGCCCACCGCCACGCTGTTGGAAAGGTTCAGACTGCGGCAGGTGTCCCGCATGGGCATCCGGATGCAGTGCTCCTGATTTTCCACAAGCAGCGCCTCCGGCAACCCGGCGTCCTCGCGGCCGAACACCAGATAAGCCCCGTCCGGGTACTGTACATCGGTGTAGCGCTGGGGTGCCTTGGTGGTAAAGTAGTAGTAGGGGCCGTTGTTGCGAGCAAAAAAGTCTGCAAGGCCGTCGTAGTAGGTAATGTCCAGATAGTGCCAGTAGTCCAGCCCGGCGTGCTTGAGCTTTTTGTCATCAATGGCAAAGCCCATGGGGCCCACCAGATGCAGACGGCAGGCCGTGCAGGCACAGGTGCGCGCCACGTTGCCGGTGTTCTGGGGGATGCGGGGCTCTACCAGCACGATATTCAAAGTCGGCTTGTCCATCATAAAATGCCCTCCGGTTCCTCCCGCAGAGGGCACAGGCGGGGCAGCAGCGGCTCAAACCACACGCCGAAGCGGGTGTCCTGCGTGTAGGGTGTGCCCTGAATGGCCAGCGAAACAAACTCCGCAGCGTTATCGGCGGCGGCGCTCAGGGCGTTGCCCTGCAGCAGCGAGCCGATGAGCACGGCACCATACAGATCCCCCGTGCCGGGGAAGCTGCGGCTGATATGCAGCTTTTTGATGACGAAGCGGTCTGCGCCAGTACCGGCACAGCCGATGTACTTGCCCAGCGGCAATCCGGTGACCACCGCGTTGGAGACCAGCGGCTGCAAAGCATTTGCCAGCGCCTGCGCGGCGGTATCGTCCAGCTCATCGGTGACCGGCTGCTGCTTCAAAAGCAACTGCGCCTCGGTGTAGTTGGGCAAAATCAGATCTGCCGCGCGGCACAGGCTGCGGATGCGCTCGACCAGTGCCGGGGTAACGGTGGAATAGGCCTTGCCGTTATCGCCCATTACGGGGTCCACCACCTTGTAGGCGGCAGGCCACAGGGCAAAGGCTTTTTCAGCCAGCGCTACCTGCGCCTCGCCGCCCAGATAGCCGGTATAGATACAATCAAATTGCAGTCCAAGGGTCTGGTAGTGCTCCAGTGCGGCCATGCCGTAGGCACTGCCGTCCATCCGGGCGGGGGTGCCAAGGCCGCCGGTGTGGGTGGAGAGCACCACCGTGGGCAGCGCCACCGGCTGGAAGCCCATGACCGACAGCACAGGCAGGATCACCGCAAGGCTGCACCGGCCCACGCCGGACAAGTCGTGGATGCAAAGGATCTTTTTGGGTTCAACGGGTTTTTGCAAATAGGAAAACCTCCTTGCTGAAAAGCCGCGCGCAGCGGCTTATAAAAAGCATCATAGAACAGTATACCACAAATTGCTGCATAAAAAAAGCGTATACCAGATTCTTTTGCGGAAATAATAGCACTGCAAGCCCTGTCATGACAGGCTGAAAGGAGAAATTCAGGATGAAACAGCGAGAAAATTCCGCCGCAGGCATGGTGGTGGGCATGGCCACCGGTGCAGTCCTTGGGGCTGCCGGTGCCATGATGGCTACCCAGAGCAAGCGCCAGATGCGCCGCAATGTGCGCAAGGTGATGAAGGGCGCGGAAAATGCGGTGATGCAGCTGGATAAAATGGCCGCCGACTTTGTGGAAAAGCACATCGACTGCTGAACAGCAAAAGCGCCGTCCCGGGTGGAACGGCGCTTTTGTTATCGTGCTGTTTATTTTGCCCAGATGCACAACCGGGCAGAAGTGTTGATCTCGCCCAGCAGGCTCAGATCCATCTGGATGTTGCAGGTCACGGTCAGCGCCTTATTCACATCGCTGCCGGTCAGCACCGAAGCGGGCAGATTCTTGATGGTCAGGATGCCGTTGCCCTTTTCGATCTCGCCGGTCAGGGTGCCGGTGTAGGTCACATCGCCGATGGTCAGGCCGGTCAGACAGCCGGTCACATTAAGCTTGGTCACCTGCTTGACGGGCAGCGTCAGGGTGTAGGTGCCATTGGACTGGCGGGTAAGGATAGCCTCGCGGTCGGAATCAATGCCGGAGTTAGCCATGGATTCCTTGTCGGACTTTTCCTTCCAGAATTTGACCCCAACGGGGGTATTTGCGGCGGCAGAAGCGCCCAGTGTGAGCATACAGAACATCAGCAGCGTCAGCAGGGCAGCGCCGGTACGTTTTAAGGCGGTAGTCATGGTTTTATCCTTTCTGCCGCAGCTACGGCATGGCGAAACAGAGTATATAATGCTCCATAAGGTGCTAATTTGTCAATACTAACATAGCATGACCGGAGGGCCTTGTCAATGCGCCTTGGCAGTCTTTCACAAAAATGTTTCGAATCCAACACAGAATGTGGAAGATGTGATAAAAAGGACGCTGCGGCATTGCAGCGTCCTTTGAACCGGGAGGACGATTTGGAATGGCCGCCGCTTATCGGGTTGCGGCACCCAGCATCCGCATCGTGCCTTGGGCGGCACTCGCGTCTTGCTGGCCGCTGCCCCAACAACTCCTCCCTGTTTCCGCCACTGGCGGCGGTCGTCGTCGTTGCTAGCCATGTTCAGCGGAAAGAGTATTTTTTTTATTTGTAGTTCCGAAACGCCTGCGGGCGTTTCGAAACTACTTTTTCACGGGAGGGGGCGTAGCGTGGAACGGTATCTGCTGCAAAAATCTGCGATTCGCGTCATGCAAAAAGGGGCTGCTGCGCGGTGCAGCAGCCCCTGAGGGTTACGTTATAGCGGCTCAGACCTCAAAGTTGGGATCGTCCTTCAGCATGTGGATGTTGGACATAAAGGCGCTCTGCTCGGGGTCGGTGAACGTGGCATCCTTCACATACTTGTTCAGCACAGCTGCGGTGCGCACGGGGTCGGCAATGGTACCGGCACCGCCGATGCAGCCGCCGGGGCAGCCCATGCCCTCCAGCAGGTAGCCGTTGTACTTACCGGCCTTGGCCAGCATCAGCAGCTTCTTGCAGTCGGCCAGACCCTGTGCGGAGGCGATCTTCACCTCCATGTCGGGACGCCATTCCTTGATCTTGTCGGCAACGGCCTTGGCCACGCCGCCGGACTGTGCAAAGCCGCGGCCGGCAGCAGAAGCGTAGCACAGATCCATCTCGGCGGGATCCACTTCCAGATTGTCCAGATCCAGGTCCTTTGCCTCAATGATACCGGCCAGCTCTTCAAAGGTCAGCACGAAGTCCACGTCGGAGCGGACGGACTTGCGGGAGGCCTCCAGCTTCTTGGCGGCGCAGGGCCCGATGAAGCACATACGGGCATCGGGGTCGGCCTGCTTCATCATCATGCGGGGCGGTGAACACCATGGGGGTCATGGTCATGGAGATGTTCTTGGCAAGGCCGGGGAAGGCGGTCTTTGCCATCATGCTCCATGCCGGGCAGCAGGAGGTAGCCATAAAGTCCAGCTTCTCGGGCACTTCCTCAAGGAAGTCGTGTGCCTCGTCCACAGTGCACAGGTCGGCACCGATGGCAACCTCCACCACGTCGCAGAAGCCGATGGCCTTCAGGGCGGACTTCAGCTTGCCGGTGGAAGCCAGAGAGGGGAACTGGTTGATGAAGGCGGGAGCGACCAGCGCATAGATGCGGTCGCCGCGGTTGAAGCCCTGAATGAGCTGATAGATCTGACCCTTGTCGGCAATGGCACCGAAGGGGCAGTTTACCAGACACTGACCGCAGGACACGCACTTGCTGTAATCGATCTCGGCACGGCCCAGCTCGTCAGAGTGGATAGCGCCCATGCCGCAGGCAGCAGCGCAGGGACGCTCGGTCTTGACGATGGCGTTGTAGGGGCAGACGGTGACGCAGCGGCCGCACTTGATGCACTTGTCCTGATCGATGGTGGAACGGCCGCTCTCCCAAGTGATAGCCTTCTTGGGGCACACTTCCATACAGGGGTGTGCAAGGCAGCCCTGACACAGGTCAGACACCTTGACCAGCTTTTCGGGGCAGCGGTTGCAGGCAAACTTGATCACGTTGACCAGCGGGGGATCATAGTACTTATCGGCGATGGAGGCATCCTCCAGACCGGAGACCACGCTGTTGTGCTCGTCCATGCGGCGGGTGGGCAGACCCATAGCCAGACGCACGCGCTCCTCAACGATGGCGCGCTCCAGGAAGATGTCCTTGCGCAGCTTGCCCTCCTCACCGGGGATGATGGTGTAGGGGATCTTGCGCATCAGGTGGTTGGCCTGCTCGCCCTCTGACACATTGGCGTAAGCCATGCGGGCGACCTCGGTAAACACCTGACGGCGGATCTGGATGACCGTAGTATTGATTCCTCTGAAACTCATTCCAATCTCTCCTTGCTCAGAAACAGCCAAAAAACGGAGCCGTCTGCCCTGTGTGCAGAGCATAAAAACGGCACTATACGGGCACGGATGGTACCGTGCTGGTTGCTTACAGCACGCCGGACCCGATAAATCCATCTTCATTTTAACATAAAGACGTGCGTATGGAAAGAGCAAAACACAAAATTTGTTAAAAATTTATTGTATTCATGCGGATGCACAGAATGTACAAGTAAAATGAAAAAATTTCAGCAAAGTGCTGCACGCACCCGCTCGCCATCGTAGCGGCCAAGCTTTACCCGCACGATCTGCCCGCTCTTGCAGCCGGGGGCAGAGACCACCACCGGAATGTACAGCCGGGTGTAGCCGGTGAACAGCGTACCGGACAGGGGCGTTTCCAGCAGCACCTCATCCTCGGTGCCCTCAAAGGCGGCCAGTGCCTCGCAGCGCACCTGCTCGGCTACGGCGTTCATGCGGCGGCTGCGCTCCTGCTTTTCCCGCTCGTGGATCTGACCCGGGAAATCATAGGCCGGGGTGCCGCTGCGGCGGGAGTAGGGGAACACATGCACTTTAAGGAAACCGATCTTTTTCAAAAATGCGCAGCTCTCCTCAAAGTCCTCTGTCGTCTCGCCGGGGAAGCCGCAGATGCAGTCGGTGGTAAAGCTGACCGGGCGGCTGCCGTAGGCGGCGCGGATCTGCTCCACCACCTGTGCGTACTCCTGCGCGGTGTACACCCGGCGCATCCGGCGCAGGGTGGCGGTGCAGCCGCTCTGCAAACTCAGGTGGAACTGGGGGCAAAGCTTGTCCACCGCCGCCAAGCGGGAGATGAATTCCGGGGTGAGCATATCGGGGTCAAGGCTGCCCAGACGGATGCGCTCGATGCCCGGCACCTGTGCGCACTTTTCCACCAGCTCCACAAGGTTCGTGCCGGTGTCCAGCCCGTAGCTGGGCAGGGAGATGGCGCTGAGCACCACCTCGCGGTAGCCCGCAGCGGCCAGCTGGTGCAGCTCGGCCAGAATGCTCTCCTCGGCGCGGCTGCGCACCGGCCCGCGGGCGCGGGGGATGACGCAGTAGGCGCACTGCCGGTTGCAGCCGTCCTCTACCTTGATAAAGGCGCGGGTGTGGGTCTCGAACCGTTCCACCGGCAGCTCCTCGAACTGCTCGCCGCGCTGGTGCGGGGCAATGGCTACGATGCGCTCGTGGCCGTCCAACAGCTTTGTACGTTCTCCAAGATGGCCTTGCGGTCGCCGTTGCCGCACACAAGATCGGCCTCCATGAACTGTGCGGCCTCCTCCGGGAAGGCCTGCGGGTAGCAGCCGGTCAGCACCGTCACCGCACCGGGGTTTTCGCGCTTTTTGCGGCGCAGCCACTTGCGGCTCTTCTGGTCGCCGAAGTTGGTCACGGTGCAGCTGTTCACAATGAACACATCCGCTGCTTCGCCTTCCTGCGCAATGGTAAAGCCGTTGGCGCGGAACAGCTGTTCCAGCGCACCGGTCTCGTTCAGGTTGACCTTGCAGCCGAGGGTATAAAAACAAACTCGCATGGGGAACGATCCTTTCGATAAAAACGGGGGTGTTTTGCATTTCTTCTCATTATATAACAGAAGCCCACCGGGGGGTGCAAGACTGTTTTTGCACGGAGACACCGGTCTTTTGCAGTGCGTCAAAACAAAAAGGGACGCGAAAAATCTCGCGTCCCAAAGCTGCAGGAAGGAATGACGAGCCGTTAGCTGTTTTTCAGGGTAACGAACAGATAATCGGTCTCCTTGCCGTCCAGTGTATCGGTCTTGCGCTCAATGAAATCGACCTCGTACATAGGCTGGCGAAGCTGAGATCTCACAAAAGCGTTGATGGCGTTCTTCTGGGCGTCCTCGCTCAGGTCGGCCACGACAGAAAACTGCTGGGTGTCCAGAGCCTTCTAGGTCTCTTTACCGATCACGGTAGCAGAGAACCGGACGGGCAGCATGAGCTGACCGGAGCAGCCGGTGAACAGGGCGGCACCTGCAACAGCAGCAGCGGACAGACCGGCGATCTTCATAAAGTTACGGCGGGAAAGATTCATAATGAGACCCTCCTTGTGATTGCATGATTGTATGAAACTGGGCTTGCTCCCTTCTGGGAACAGTTCAATTTTACAAGTTTTGCCGTGAAAAGTCAAGGAACAGGTACCAAAGTTAACAGAAAACGAACACAATATGAAAAATGGTATGGCAAAATTGACGAGCGGCATGCCTGAAAAGACCACTGCATACAGTAGCAGCAAGAGACTTCGCACGGGGAGGGACGGAAATGGAACGGAGAAATCTGGCGCTGCTGTGCGCGGGGGTGGTCTGCTTCTGGTTGTTTGCACTGACTTTCGGCACGGCGCAGGGCAAGGGGCTGCGCATCCAGCCGGCGGTGCAAACGCAGGCAGAACCGGCAGTGCAGCCCCTGACGGTCACCCCGCCGCAGCTTACTCTGCCCTGCCGCGCGGCGATGCTCATCGACCAGACCAGCGGCACGGTGCTTTACGAGATGAACGCCGACCAGACCATGCCCATCGCCTCCATTACCAAGGTAATGACCCTGCTGCTCACCTTTGAGGCGGTGCACGCCGGGCGGCTGACTATGGACACCGCCGTGCCGGTCAGCGAGCACGCCTACCACATGGGCGGCAGTCAGATCTGGCTGGAGCCCGGGGAGCAGTTCACGCTGGACGAGATGCTCAAAGCCATCTGTGTGTCCTCGGCCAATGACGCAGCGGTGGCGGTGGCAGAGCTGGTGGGCGGCAGCGAGCCTGCCTTTGTGCAGCAGATGAACGCCCGCGCCGCAGAGCTGGGCATGGAACACACCACTTTCCGCAACGCCTGCGGGCTGGACACCGAGGGACATCTTTCCACCGCACGGGATGTTGCCATCATGAGCCGCACCATCCTGAACACCTGCCCGGAGGTGCTGCACTATACCGGCATCTGGACGGACACCCTGCGGGGCGGGCAGACCCAGCTGGTGAACACCAATAAGCTGCTGCGGCGTTACAACGGCATTACCGGGCTCAAGACCGGCACCACCGGCGGAGCGGGCGTGTGCATTACCGCCAGCGCCACCCGGGACGGGCTGAACCTCATCGCGGTGGTGCTGGGTGCACCCTCCAGCAAGGAACGGTTCGAAGCCGCCACCACCCTGCTGGACTACGGCTTTGCGGCCTACCGTGCCGCACCGGTGCCCCTGCCGCAGGAGCGTCCACTGCAATTAAAGGTAAAGGGCAGCACCGAGGAGACCGTGCCGCTGGATTACGCCGCTCTGCCGCAGACCGCGTTGCTGCCCGCCGAAAGCGCCGGACAGCTGACCGTGCAGCTGGAACTGCCCGACACGCTGGAAGCCCCGGTGACCCGGGGACAGACGGTGGGCAAGGCGCAGCTGCTGTGCGGCGAAGCAGTACAGGGGGAGTACCCGGTGTGCGCTGCCGCCGATGCGCCCCGCATGGATGTTGACACCGCGCCTTGCAGCTGCTGTGGGACAGCCTGCGGGGGACAGCAGCCTGACCCTGTGCCGAAAAAAGCGCTTCAGCGCACAAAAGTACGCTGGACGCCCGGCGAGACTGTTGGATACCTGAACAAATCTGGATGAAGAAACAAAAAAACACTATTAAAATTGTATGAAATCTAAGGAATTTGACCTTGACTTTACCCGGAGGGAACGGTACACTTATACCAAGATATTTCCTCGCAGGGCAAAGGCCCGGCAGATCGTTTGGAGGTTTTAATAAAATGAGTGTCGCACTGAACACGAAACACCTCTCCAGCTTCATCAGCGAAGAGGAATATGCAGCCATCTACCCGCAGGTAGAAGCCGCCCACAAGCAGCTGGAAGCCAAGAGCGGCCCCGGCAGCGATTTTCTGGGCTGGATGACCCTGCCCCGGGATTATGACAAGGAAGAGTTCGCCCGCATCAAGGCAGCCGCTGCCAAGATCCGCGAGGACTCCGACGTTCTGGTCGTGGCCGGTATCGGCGGCAGCTATCTGGGCGCACGCGCTGTTGTGGAGGCCGTTAAGGGTATGTACCACAACGAGCTGGAGGATGGTCTGAAGATCTACTTCTGCGGCAACAGCATCAGCCCCACCTACCTGAACAATATCATCAGCCTGTGCAAGGGCAAGCGCTTCTCCATCAACGTCATCTCCAAGTCCGGCACCACCACCGAGACCTCTCTGGCCTTCCGTGTGCTGCGCGAGCTGCTGGAAAAGGAGATGGGCGTGGAGGAAGCCAACAAGCGCATCTACGCCACCACCGACCGTGCCAAGGGCACTTTGAAGCAGCTGGCTGACGCACAGGGCTGGCCCACTTTCGTGGTTCCCGATGATGTGGGCGGCCGGTATTCCGTGCTCACCGCCGTGGGCCTGCTGCCCATCGCCGCCGCCGGCATCGACATCGACGCCCTGATGCAGGGCGCTGCCGACGCTATGGAGCGCTTCTCCGTGCTGAGCCCCGACAACGATGCTTACAAGTACGCCGCCATCCGCAACATCCTGTACCGCAAGGGCAAGGCTGTGGAGATCCTGGAGTGCTACGAGCCGGACTTCACCCTGATGAACGAGTGGTACAAGCAGCTGTTCGGCGAGAGCGAGGGCAAGGACAACAAGGGTCTGTTCCCCGCAAGCTGCATCTTCTCCACCGACCTGCACTCCATGGGTCAGTTCATTCAGGAAGGTGCCCGCATCATGTTCGAGACCATCGTGGACGTGAAGAAGCCCGCACAGGATCTGTTCATCGACCCGCTGGAGGGCAACTTTGACGGCCTGAACTTCCTTGCAAACCAGAACATGAGCGTGGTCAACCGCAAGGCCATGGAAGGCACCATTCTGGCACACACCGACGGCGGTGTGCCCGAGGTGCTGATCGAGGTGGATGACCTGTCTGCTTATAATGTGGGCTACCTGATCTACTTCTTCTGGCGTGCCTGCGCCTGCAGCGGCTACCTGCTGAGCGTGAACCCCTTCAACCAGCCCGGCGTGGAGGCCTATAAGAAGAATATGTTTGCCCTGCTGGGCAAGCCCGGCTATGAGGGCCTGACCGCAGAGCTGGAAGCAAAGCTGAAGTAAGCTGCCGAACGTTAAAAATGATCTCCCGCCGCAAGGCGTGGAAAATACAGGAGGACTGAACTATGATTAAACTGATTGTTGGTACCAAGGGCTCCGGCAAGACCAAGGCTATGATCGACCAGATCAACGACGCGGTCAAGACCTCCAAAGGCAATGTTGTTGTTGTGGAAAAGGGCATGAAGCTCACCTACGACATCGCTCCTGCAGCACGTCTGATCGATCTGGAAGAGTACAAGATCTCCGGCGGCGAAATGCTGTACGGCTTTGTGGCCGGCCTGATGGCAAGCAACTACGACATCACCGACCTGTACATTGACGGCATCCTGAAGGTGCTGGACCACGATATCAACCGTCTGGGCGTTGTGCTGGACGAGATGGCAGCCATTGCCGGCGACAGACAGCGTGAAGGTCACCGTGACCGTCAGCGCAGACGAGGCCGCACTGCCCCACGATGTGAAGAAGTACCTGTGATCTGATAAAAGAACAGGGCTAAAGGCTTTTCCAACAGGCAGAAGACCGGAGAAAAATAAATTTTTTCGGTTTTCTGCCTGTTTTGGTGTTGACAAAGGGTTGCTTTGGCGCTATACTAACAAAGCAGCCTTTTCAGAGGTGTACTATGCAATTTGACCTGAGAAAGTTTATCACAGCCGGCACAAGACCGTACCATGCAGAGTTTCAGTGTGATTTATCTGCGTACGATTATGCCGGTGCAAGGATCCCGCAGCCGGTTACAGCCGTCTTTGACGCGCAGACCGATGGCGACGAGGTTCAGATAACGTTGCGGGCAAAGGCATCGGTGCACGGAGAGTGCGCCCGCTGTCTGGACCCGGTCACCCGGGAAGAGACAGTCGATACGGAGTGGATCGTCAAGGAGCGGGATCTGGATGACCCGGATTTCGATCTTCCGCTGGACGAAAAAGGACACTTGGACGTGGACGAATGGCTCAATCAGGAGTTTATGTTCCAGATTCCCACGGTGCTGCTTTGCAGCCCCGACTGCGCCGGGCTTTGCCCGCAGTGCGGTAAGAAAAAGGCGGAATGCACCTGCCCACCGGCAGAGCAGACCGATGCCCCCGTAGACACTAGGCTCGCGATCCTTAAATCACTGCTGAACAGATAAACCCATCAAGGAGGTGCAAAAATATGGCAGTACCTAAGAGACATCTTTCCAAGGCCCGCCGCGACAAGCGTCGCAGCAATGTTTGGAAGCTGGAGGCCCCCGCACTGGTGAAGTGCAGCAACTGCGGCTCTCTGAAGCTCCCCCACCAGGCATGTGGCAACTGCGGTTACTACAAGGGCGAGGAAGTCATCAAGAAGGCCTAATTTGCGCGTAATTGGTGGCATAATGGTGTTATGTACAGAAGGGGAGGGCGCAAAGCCTTCCCCTTCTTGTGCTTTAAAGGAGGTGGATGCAGATGGCGATCCGGATCGAGCAGGTGGATGCCGGCAGCGAGGCCGAGGCTCTTGGCCTTGCCCCTGGCGACGAGCTGCTGAGCGTGGACGACAACGAGCTGAACGACACGCTGGACTACGATTTTTATACCGACAGCAGCAGCTTCCACCTGAAAGCCCGGGTAGCGGACGGCATCCGGGAGTGGGAGGTGCAGCGGCCGCAGCGCGGCCCCTTTGGCTGCGGGTTCAAGACCTATCTGGGAGATGCGAAGCATTCCTGCTCCAACCACTGCATGTTCTGCTTCATCGACCAGCTGCCCCCGGGTATGCGCGAGAGCCTGTATTTCAAGGATGATGACGAACGGCTGAGCTTTTTGTTCGGCAACTACATCACCATGACTAATATGCAGGATCACGAGATCGACCGCATCATCAAGATGCACATCTCGCCTATCAATATCTCGGTGCACACCACCAACCCCCAGCTGCGGGTGCGGATGCTGGCCAATAAGCGCGGCGGCGAGGTGCTCAAGTACCTGCCCCGGCTGGTGGAGGGCGGCATTGCCGTCAACTGTCAGCTGGTGCTTTGCCGCGGTGTGAACGACGGCGACGAGCTGCGCCGCACCCTTGCCGACCTGCTGGAGCTGACCCCCATGGTGCAAAGCATTGCAGCCGTGCCCTGCGGCATTACGGATTACCGCAAAAATCTGTACCCACAGGTGCCCTACGATGCAAAGACCAGTGCCGAGGTCATCGACATTATGGAAGAATTCGGCGATGAATGCAAGCGCCGCCACGGCAAGCGCATCATCTACCCCAGCGATGAATGGTACCTCAAGGCGGAGCGTCCCATCCCTGCGGCAGCGTTCTACGAGGACTACGACCAGCTGGAAAACGGCGTGGGCATGCTGCGCCTGTTTGAGGAAGAATTTCTGGCCGAGTTGGACAAGCCCCACCGCATCTACGGCACCAAGGAACTGGACGTGGTCACCGGCACCATGGCAGCGCCCCTTATCACCCGCATGATGGAGGAGCTGCACCGCCAGTACCCCATGATCACCGTGCACGTCCACACCATCCAGAACCGCTTTTTCGGCGGCAATGTAGGGGTGACCGGCCTGATCACTGCTACCGACATCATCGCCCAGTGTGCCGGCAAGCTTGCCACAAAAACGCTGGGCATCCCGGCTGTGATGCTGCGGGAGGAAAAGGACACCTTCCTTGACGATATCACGGTGGAGCAGCTGGGGCAGCGGCTGGGCGTAAAAGTGGAGGTGCTGCCCACGGCAGGCGGGGACGAAGCCCGCGCCTTGCTGCGCAGCGGCCTGCACATTGCCCGCAGAAGGAAGAGCGGCAGCTGATAACGCCATTTTTATTGTATTTTACCCCTTTTAAGAAAGGAGGAGACCCCATGAGCAAACCGATCGTAGCAGTGGTGGGCCGTCCCAACGTGGGCAAATCCACCCTGTTCAATAAGCTGTGCGGCCAGCCAGCGCGCTTGCCATTGTGGAGGATACCCCGGGCATTACCCGCGACCGCATTTTTGCCAACTGCGAGTGGAACGGCCACGAGTTTTTGCTGGTGGATACCGGCGGCATTGAGCCCAAGGCCACCGAGGGCATTCTGGCCCACATGCGCGAGCAGGCGCAGATCGCCATTGACACCGCCGACTGCATCATCATGGTCACGGACGTGCGCAACGGCCTGACCGCAGCCGACGAGGATGTGGCACATATGCTGCGCCGCAGCCATAAGCCCATCATTCTTGCCGTGAACAAGTGCGACAAGGTGGGCGAGGCTCCCATGGAGCTGTACGAGTTCTACAACCTCGGCTTTGACGAGGTGATGCCCATTTCTTCCGTGCACGGTCACGGCACGGGCGACCTGCTGGATGCAGTGTGCGCCCATCTGGACTTCAGTGAGACCGTGGTAGAGGAGGACCGTATCCCCGTTGCCATCATCGGCCGCCCCAACGTGGGCAAGTCCAGCCTGACCAACCGCATTCTGGGCGAGAATCGTATGATCGTGGCCAACGAGGCCGGCACCACCCGTGATGCCATCGACACCCCGGTGGACAACGCCTACGGCAAGTTCATCTTTACCGATACCGCCGGTCTGCGCAAGCGCAGCAACATCAGCGATGGCTTGGAGCGCTACATGGTGGTGCGCGCACTGGCTGCTGTGGAACGCAGCCGCGTGGCGCTGATCCTTGTGGATGCCACCGTCGGCTTTACCGAGCAGGACAGCAAGGTGGCTGGCTACGCCCACGAGCAGGGCAAGGCCTGCATCATTGTGGTGAACAAGTGGGATGCCGTGGAAGGCAAGGAGACCAACACCATGGAGCTGCAGCGCCGCGGCTATGCCGAGTGCTTCAGCTTTATGGGCTACGCACCCATTATCTTCATCTCTGCCCAGACCGGCTACAACGTGAACAAGCTGATGCAGCTGATCCGGGATGTGGACGCCGAGAATGGTGCCCGCGTGCCCACCGGCGTGCTGAACGAGATGCTTGCCCGCGCGACCGCCCGGATGCAGCCCCCCAGCGACAAGGGCCGCCGCCTGAAGATCTACTACCTGACGCAGGCCTCCACCCGTCCCCCCACGTTCGTGGCCTTCGTGAACGCAAAGCACCTGTTCCACTTCAGCTATCAGCGGTATCTCATCAATCAGATCCGCGAAAACTTTGGTCTGGAGCATACGCCCATCCGTCTGGTCGTGCGGGAGCGCGGCTCCGGCGAGGTGGGTGCCAAGGACGTATAACACGTCAGGGAGGCTCAGATGATGGAATCTGTTCTCATCGCTGCGGTGTCTGCTGTGCAGGCGTATCTGCTGGGCAGCATCGACACCGGTATCCTCGTCAGCAAGTTTTTGTACCACGATGATGTACGCAAGTACGGCAGCGGCGCTGCAGGCATGACCAATATGCTGCGCACCTTCGGTAAAAAGGCAGCGGCACTTACCGCCTTTGGTGATGTGCTCAAGGGTGTGTTGGCCGTGTGCATCGGCCGCTGGCTGTTCACCCAGATGCCGGAAAGCACCACGCTCTCGCCCTATCTTGCGGTGTATCTGGCTGCGATCTTTGCCATTATCGGCCATTTGAAGCCCCTGTATTTCGGCTTCAAGGGCGGCAAGGGCGTGCTGGTGGCGGGCGGCACCATTCTGGCCATCCAGCCGGTGCTGATCCCCTTTCTGGCAGTCATCTTTCTGGCCTGCCTGCTGCCCACCGGCATGGTGTCGCTGGGCAGTGTGACCATGGCGGCACTCTACCCGGTGCTCACCATCCTGTACGGGGTGTTCCGGGGCTATTCTGCCGCCGACCTTACCGTGTGCACCATCGGCTCGGTGATCATGGCCGCAATGGTCATTTATATGCACCGCTCCAATATCCAGCGCATCCGCGAGGGCAAGGAGTACCGCTTTGGCCGTCACGGCAAAAAGTAACAGAAAATAGTAAACCACCCCGCAGCAGCCGTTCACCGGCCGCTGCGGGGTGGTTTTTGTATAGGCTTATTCCTTTGTCTCGGTCTCTTCCTCAGGCTTTGCTTCGGAATGCCGCCGACGGAACCAGTCGGCGGGGATGCCACTCTGGGCGGGGGTAAGATCCGGCGCGGGGTGGCCGTCCGGCAGGTGCGCGCCAAAGGCCGGGACAAAGAAGAACTTGCGCACAATGAAGATCAGCGCGATCGCGCCCACGCTGAGCAGATTCTCCACGGCGGAATCGTGTCCCACCACCAGATGGCGGGCAATGGCGTAAAGCAGCACCTCAAGGCTGCTGCCGGGGCTGTGCTTGGCCAGCATCTTGATGAACTCGATGCCGATCACAATGTCCAAGCTGCGCTCCAGAAAGGTGCGGATCTCTGCCTCGTTGCCATCGAACAGCAGGCCGGGCATCCAGCGGATCAGAGGCACAACGCTGAGCAGCAGACCGATCAGCACCAGCCCGGATAACAGCACTTCCAGCAGACTGGAAGCCTGAATAATGCGGTTGCGCAGGGAGGTACGCCAGTGGCTTTCTACCGGGTGAGAGGGATGTTCCATAGTAAGACCTTCCTTTCAGCATTCTGCTGCATAAAGATCGACAAAATCCTGCCTTTATTGTAGCAGACGAGAGAAGGTCTGTCAATTTCAATCCACGATGGTGACGGTGGTCTGCGGGCCGACGGCTACATAGCCGGACTTTTTGATGCAGTCCTGCCCGGCGTCGGTGTCCAGCCAGTCGTACAGGCGGCGCTCCGGGCTGTCGGCGGCGGCATCCGGGTGGATGACGGCGTAAAAATCGTTGCACAGGGGGTAGCTGCCGTCGGCAAGGGTGTCGTTGCTGGGGGTCACGCCGTCCACCGCCAGCAGCCGCAGCCCGGCTTGGAATACATCTGGTCGATGTAGTAATACACGGAGAAACCGATGGCGTTGGCGCTGTTGTTGTAATCGGCAATGCTGTCCACCAGCTCGCCCATGGCGGCAGGGGCCAGCTCAGAGGGCGGGGTCATTAACTCTCCCCCGCCCTGAATGAGCAGTTTTTTGAACAGGGTCTGGCTGCCGGAGTCCTCGCCGCGCTGGAAGGCGACGATTTCCTGATCCTTGCCGCCTACATCCTTCCAGTTGGTGATCTTTCCGGCATAGATATCCCGCAGCTGCTGCTGGGTAAGCGCCTGCACGGGGTTGTCCTCGTTGACGATGAACACCAGCGCGTCCACTCCAATGGGCTTCTGCTCCAGCTCCACGTTGGCCTCTTGCAGCTCTTCCTTTACATAGTCCGGCGCTTCGTATACCACCAGCATCCGGGTGGTGGTGTCGTACAAGCCAAAGTTTTCCCATGCGTAGGCGGTGGTGCTCACCGTGATGCTGCTGCGGGCTTCTTCCAAGTCCATAACGGTGGTATCGGCCAGCATCTGCGCCATCAGCGGGATGCAGGCGGTGCTGCCGTCCAGCGGGGGAAAATCCTCCACGGTCAGGAACGGCTCCGGCTGCTGCACAGCCGAGGACGCTGCAGAGGATGCGGGCGGCTCTGCGGCAGAGGAAGCGGTGCTGCCGGAGGGCGCATCCGTGCCCTTGCAGGCGGTCAGTACCCCGGCAGCGGAGCAGGCAGCCAGCCCCAGCAGAAAGCTGCGGCGGGAAATTTTAGCGTTTTTCATAAGAAAGCCCTCCTAACTCAATAGCCGTAACTCGGTTCATCGTCCGCAGTGGCAGACGAGAAAATACTCTGGCAGTACAGCCAGTTGCCGCTTGTGTCCATCCAGCCCACATAGAAGCCCCGTTGTGCAGCAAACACATGGTCGGGCAGGGCGTTCAGGCTGTTAGAATAGTACCCGGCGCAGCTGGCAAGCCCCTGTAATACTACCTTGCCGTCTGCGTCCAGCACATCGCATACGTTGCCGTAGGCGCTGCCCACAGCGCTGCGGCTGCCGTAGAACATGGGTCTGCCGTCGGGGTCGGTGGTCAGGTAGTTGACGTAACTGTACTTGCCCTGCAGGGCGGTCAGGTCGCTGACAAGCCCCTGCGGGCCGTACAGCCGGGTGGCGGTAGTCTCGTAGCGGTCGTTATCCTGCAATTCCAGCCAGACGTAGCCGGTGCCGCAATTGCTCATCCGTACCCGCTGCTGGTGCTCCACCGGTTCTACGGTGGTGTCGGTCAGCAGCTTGCCGTTGTCCTTACTGTACACCCGCAGACTGCCATCCAGCGCGTAGACGGCTACGGTGTTGTCGGTGGCGTCCACATCGTACAGCGGGGTCTTTGCGCCGGTCTCCAAATCGTAAAGGTCGTAGCCGTGATCCTCGCCGCTGTGCCATGTTACCACATAGCCCGGGAAATACTGGCTGGGCTGCTCGTCAAAGGTGGAGATCAGTCCGCGGTCCTCTGTGGTCATGTCCCGCAGTTCGTACCGGCCATCACTGGTGGAAAAGCTGGCAAGACCACCCGGGTAGACCTGCAAAAAGCCCGTGTACTGCTCACCGGTCAGGACGTTGTACAGGATCAGGTCGGTGGTTTCCTCTCCGGTGGCAACGACCAGCTCCACCCAGTCGCTCAGGGTGTCGCTGTCGTAGAAAAGGAGGTATGCCGAGGCGGCCTCGGCGCGGTAGACGGGGGTGCCGTCCTTCTCCTGCACCACCACCCAGCTGTTCTGCTGGTAGTCGGTATCCCAGTCGTAATCGTCCAGCCCTTCCGGGCGGGCGTAGCAGCTGAACACCAGCTTATCGCCGCATAGGGTGCAGCTGTATGCGCCCTCCGGTACCGGCAGCGCTGCGCCGGTGGCAAGGTCGATGACCTGACAGGTGCCATAACCGGACTCCGGGAGGTATCCGCCATCAACAAGGCGGCTTTCCTGCAGCACCAGCAGGCCGTTTTGCAGGGTGGCGCTCTGCTCGCCCTCAAAGGACATTACTTCGGTGCCGGTCTTGTCGTACAAGGCGGTGCGGCGCCCGCCCCGGCCGGTAGGGTCGGACCAGCTGCGCAGCCAGTAGTCTGCGGTGCCGGTGGCACTGTCCTCCACCAGCGAGACGTTCTCACTGCGGGCAGACTGGTGCAGCGGGGTGCTGCCGCACAGGATGGTGGTGCTGCTCCCGGAACGACCGTCGCAGTACAGCACCCGCAAACGGCCATCGTTCAGCACGGCGGGGTCGTACAGGGGCTTGCCGTTGTCGTCCGTAGGTACCGAAACGGCAGAGCTTGCAGCGCCCGGCACGCCGGTGGCGGGCGGCAGCAGGGCGCAGCCACAGCCTAAAGTAAGGGCAAGGGCAGTGCAGACTGCCCCGCAGCCGATACGCAAGACAACACGCTTCATAAAAAACACTCCTTTGCAAAAACAGGGAGGAAAATTTTTCCGTTCACACAGAATACGAAACAGCCGCATTTTTCATTGCAGAGCTTGCAGAAAAATGCGGCTAAAAACGGTTACAATTGCATTACAGCTGTGCCGGGGCATGGGACGCTTCTGCCTTGTCCATCTGCTCCAGCTGCCGCAGAAAGGCCAGCAAAAAGGGCAGCGAGATGAAAAAGGTGAGCGCGTCCGCAATGGGCTGGCAGAGCTCCACGCCCACAAGTCCCAGCACCCGGGGCAGTACAAGGATCAGCGGGATAAAGCACACGCCCTGCCGGCAGCAGGCCAGAAAGGTGGCACGCCCGGCCTTGCCCACGCTCTGGAAGGTCATGTTGGTCACCACGATCACCGGCTGCAGAAGGATGGCAAAGCACTGGTAGCGGAAGGCGGGCAGCGCCACGGCAGTGACCTCTGGGTCGTCCCGGAACAGGCGGATCAGGTTTTCATCGTTCCACCAGCACACCGCGATCAGCACCACCAGCAGCGCAAAGGCGGCTTTCAGGGTAAAGACGGCGGCCTGCCGTACCCGGTGGTACTTGCGGGCACCGTAGTTGAAGGACGCCACCGGCTGCAAGCCCTGTCCCACGCCGATGGCCACCGAGAGGATGAACATAAAAATGCGGGACACGATGCTCATGCCCGCCACGGCGGCATCGCCGTAGCTGCGGGCGGCAATGTTCAGCAGCATCCCGCCGATGCTGTTCAGCCCCTGACGGCCAAAGCTGGGCGCGCCGCCTGCAAGGATCTGCAAAAACTCGCGCGGCTCCCGGGTGACGGCAGAAAGCCGGAACTGGCTGACCGTTTTGCCCCGCAGGAACATATACAGCAGAATGCCAAAGCTGATGGTCTGGCTGAGGGCAGTGGCGATACCGGCACCGGCAGTGCCCAGCCCTAAAGCGAACATGAACAGCGGGTCCAGTGCAATGTTCAGCAGTCCGCCGGTGACCAGCCCGACCATGGCAAGGTTCGCCTTGCCCTCATACCGCAGGATGTTGTTCATCACCAGACTGGAGATCATCAGCGGTGCGGCAAGCAGGATGGGCCGGGCGTAGGCACAGGCATGGGGCAGAATGGTTTCGGTGCTGCCCAGCAGCATCATAAAGTCCGGCAGGGTGGCAAGGCCGACCACCGCCAGCACTACGCCAAAGGCCAGCGCCGTAAAAAAGCTGGTGGAAGCAAAGCGGGTGGCGGCGTGGGTATCCTGACTGCCCAAGCGGCGGCTGATGATGGTGCCGGAGCCGTGCCCTAGCATAAAGCCCAGCGCCTGAATGATGGCCATCAGGCTGGAAACGACGCCCACCGCGCCGGAAGCGCTGGTGGAGATGCGCCCTACAAAAAAGGTATCCGCCAGATTGTAGATGCTGGTGATCAGCATACTCAAAATCGTGGGCGCGGCAAGGCTGAGGATCAGCCGGGGGATAGGGGTCTCGGTCATTTTGTGATACTGCACCGCAGTGCGGTCCTGCTGGGTCATGGGCAAATATCCTCCTTCAAAAACGAGAAAGCCGCCCCTTCCAGAGCGGCAGATAGTCCTGATGAAAACAGTATAACGCAGTTGCGACAAAATGTCGAGAGGGAGTAAAAACGGCCTTTCTCCCCTGCGAAGGGGCGAAAAAGCAGGCGAAAACAGGATGGTTTCTATATAAAGTGCTAAAGAATTGTCGAATTGCTTGTGAAAAATCACGATATGTGGTATTCTTTATAAAAAGGAATTGGAAAAATCTGTGCATTTTATGATTGGGAGGGATTTGTACATGAAATCCGTAGCACAAACTGTGATCGAGGCCGACCGCTTTTATACCATTGCCGCTCACACCGGCAATGTCATTCAGGCAGTGGAGGGCAGCAAGGACGGCGGCACTGTCCGTCTGGGCAAGTATGACCACAAGCCCGAGCAGGAGTGGAGCTTTGTCCGCGAGGGCGATGGTGTGTACCGCATCCGCAACCGTGCCTCCGGCAAGCTGCTGGATCTGACCATGACCGGCACCGCCAATGGCACATGGCTGCACCTGTGGGAGGACGTGGGCGGCACGTCCCAGATGTGGAAGGTGGAGCACACCCCGGAGGGCACCGTGCGTCTGCGCTCTTCTTGGGCAGGCGGCAAGTGCGTGGACACCGTGGGCATCGGTGCCGAGGTGGGCGCTGTGCTGCAGATCTGGCAGGAAGTGCCCGGCGGTGGTGACCAGCTGTGGGTCATCTCTGAGGTAAAGGACCGCGTAAAGCGTGCCGCCAAGGTTGAACAAGCAGCGCCCGCTGTTGAGACGAAGGCCGCACCGGCCAAGGAAGCCGCTCCCGCCAAGAAGCCCGCAGCCCGCAAGCCCCGCACCGCCAAGAAGGTGGAGGAGAAGCCCGCTGCGTCCGCCGCAAAGGCCGCAGAGCCGGTCAAGGCAGAAAGCCCGCTGCAAAGAAGGCTGCTAAGGCAAAGGCTGAGCCTGCTGCTCCCGCAGTAGAGGTGAAGGCAGCTCCCGCCGTGGCAACCAAGGTCGAGCCTGTTACTAAGGCTGAACCGGCTGCCAAGGCAGCGCCCGCAGCGGAAGCCAAGACTGCCCCTGCCGCCGCAAAGCCCAAGGCAAAGCGTGCACCCTGCAAAAAGACCGTAAAGAAGTAAGAAATCATAAAAAGCAAAAAATCGGACAGACCGCGGTCTGTCCGATTTTTGCTTTTTAAAATGGTTCGACTTTACGCGGCAGGAGAGGCGGCAGCATCATCGCTCTGGGCAGCGGTCTGCACGAACTGCACGATGCTCTCGATGGTTTTGCGCAGCTGCACAAGGCTTTCCACGTCAGAGTCCTGCATCCGGGAAGTAGGGGCGGTCACCACGGTCTGCGCAGCAGTTACCGTGCCGGTCAATTCCGCATGGATATGGTGGGCGGGCACGTCCAGCAGGATGTGCACCTTGGGGGACAGGGTCTTGAGCAGACCCTGCTTTTCGATGCCCAGAATCAGCTGCGGCGCATCCTCCCCGGCGGCGAGGTTCGGCAGCTGAAGGTAGAGGTAACCTTCTTTCGCGTTGGCGGGCTGCACGGTTTTGAGCTGTTTCAAGTCCAGCTGAAAGTCGTTCACCTGCTGCAAGCCGGTGGCGGCGGGGTCTACCCCCAGCAGGGTGGCCAGCTGGTCTTGGGAAATGTAGCTGCCCAGCGACCAGCCCGGCAGCAGCAGGCTTGCCAGCGGATACTCGGCCACAACCGTGCTGCGCAGCTTGTTGTACAGCTGCCCGGCGTCGTACAGAGTCTCTTCCTCGCTGATGTACATCCGGGTCAGAGGGGCATCGTTGACGGTGCTGGTGCCCGTTGGGTACAGCGCCAGCTGCACCGCCCGGGGGGTGTACTGGCCGGTCAGACTGCCGGTGGTGCCGCCGAACTTGTCCAGCAGGGCGTAAAGAGCAGGGGGCTCGGCCTCGGTGGAGGTGATGGTGTAGTCCAGCGCAAAGCTGGCACCGCTCTGGAATGCCTTGACCCTGCGGCTGACGAAGCTGTACAGCACTGCCGCAGCCACCACGCACACCAGAACCAGACACAGCAGAACGATCAGCGCCGCCCGCAGACCGGTGCGCTTTTTGTGGGAAGATGCCATGGGAAACCTCTCCTTCCGGTAAAACGTATTTGTTCCAGCATAACGGAACTGCACGCAAATGTCAAGCGCCGCAAACTGCGGACAAAACAAAAAACCTGAAACATTTCTGTTTCAGGTTTCTGGCGGAAAGATGGGGATTCGAACCCCAGAACGCTTTTGACACGTTACACGATTTCCAGTCGTGCGCCTTAGACCAACTCAGCCATCTTTCCACATCTTCTGTTCTGCCTTTGGGCGGGTGCCCTTGGCGCTCCACTATAATACCTGAAAGCAGGCTTTTTGTCAAGGATTTTTTTGAAAAAAATCGGACTTTTTTAAAAATGACGAAAAAACGCGAGAAAGTATTCTACCGCATGGATGGAAAGCACAAAAAGCCCTTGACGCACCTTTAAAATAGGTCTATATTGAGGGCAAAGAGCACTGCGGTGGGTCATTTTGTGCCGCAGCGGCGGGAAATATAAGGAGGATGCTTTTATGACTTATCCTGAAGTACTTGCCAATGCCCGTACCTGCATTGGTCAATACTGCAAGGCCTGCCCGGTGTGCAACGGCGTGGCCTGTAAAAACCAGATCCCCGGCCCGGGTGCCAAGGGCGTGGGCGATACCGCTATCCGCAATTATAATAAGTGGGCCGATATCCGGGTAAACATGGACACCCTGTGCCCCGGCGGTGCACCGGACACCACGCTGGAGCTGTTCGGCAAAAGCTTCCGCTATCCCTTCTTTGCGGGCCCTGTGGGCGCGGTGAACCTGCACTACTCCGATACCTACACCGATATGACCTATAACGATGTGCTGGTGCGCGCCTGCGCGGAAAACGGCATTGCAGCCTTTACCGGCGATGGCACCAACCCCACCGTGATGGAGATGGCCACCCGCGCCATTGGCGCTGCGGGCGGCTGCGGCGTGCCCACCATCAAGCCGTGGAACATCGACACCATCCGCGAGAAAATGGCACAGGCCAAGGCCAGCGGCTGCTTTGCCGTGGCCATGGATGTGGACGCAGCGGGTCTGCCTTTCCTGAAGAACATGACCCCGCCCGCCGGCAGCAAGAGCGTGGAGGAACTGGCCGAGATTGTGCAGCTGGCGGAGCGTCCCTTCATCGTCAAGGGCGTGATGACCGTTAAGGGCGCACTGAAGGCGAAGCAGGCCGGTGCCGCTGCCATCGTGGTGTCCAACCACGGCGGCCGGGTGCTGGATCAGTGCCCCGCCACCGCGGAGGTGCTGCCGGAGATCGCCGCAGCCCTCAAGGGCACCGGCGTGAAGGTGCTGGTGGACGGCGGCATCCGCACCGGTGTGGATGTGTTCAAGGCACTGGCACTGGGCGCAGACGGCGTTCTGATCTGCCGCCCCTTCGTGACCGCTGTCTACGGCGGCGGCGCAGAGGGCGTAAAGTGCTACATCGACAAGCTGGCTGGGGAACTGGCCGACACCATGCAGATGTGCGGTGCCCATACGCTGGCTGAGATCACCCCGGATATGGTGCGGGTCTGATCCCTCTATTATAAGTAACAAAAAAGGAGATGTCCGGCCGGACATCTCCTTTTTTGTTACTTCAAAGTTCCGTCCAGCACCTGCTGGTAATACCACGGCTTCGGGGCGTGGAAGGTCTTGCCGCTGAGAAAGGCAAAGTCCGGCTGGGTGAAGCGGGGCATGGTCAGCTCCCATGCGCACAGCGCCTGATACTTCAGCTTCAGCTCCCGGTTGGCGCTGTTGTTGCCATACTTGCTGTCGCCAAGGATGGGGCAGCCGATGCTTGCCATGTGGGCGCGGATCTGGTGGGTGCGGCCGGTGATCAGCTGCACCTTCAGCAGGGCCAGACGGCCGGAGACGGCGATGGTCTCGTACCGTGTCTCCACCTCCTTGGCGCCGGGCTGCTTGTCCTCCACGATCTTCACGATGCCGCGGTCAGCGTCCTTGAGCAGATAGCCGCCCAAGGTGGCGTCCGGCGGCATGGGACGGCCAAAGGTGACGCAGAGGTAGGTCTTTTGCACCTCGCGGTTTTTGATGGCAGAAAGGAACAGCTCCTCGGCCTCCGGGGTCTTGGCAATGATCACAAGGCCGCTGGTGCCGGTGTCCAGCCGGTGGCACAAGGCGGGGGTGTACAGGTCGTTCTCCTTGTACTCACCCTGCTTGTTCAGGTACAGCAGCGCACGGTTCAGCAGAGTATCGTCCTCCGGGCCATCCACCGCAACGCCGGCGGGCTTGTTCACGATCAGGATCTGCGGGCAGTCGTACACCACCTGCGCCGGGGTGCGGGCGTTCTTCCACGCGGGGCCTTCCACCCGGCGGTCGGCGTCCAGCACATCGTCCAGGATGAACAGCTTGATCTCGTCGCCCGCCATCACGCGGGTGGAAAGCGGCTGCTTTTTGCCGTTCAGCTTGATCTTGTTCTCCCGCAGCGCCTTATTCAGGCGGCCGGGGGTCAGGGCGGGGTACTGTTGGGTCAGATAATTGTCCAGCCGGGTAGGGGCAAGACATTTTACTTTTAAAATTTTCACGGGAAATTCCTCTCTATCTTAAAATCAGTCGCAATAGAATGGGTTCTTGATTCGTTTTTATTGTAGCGGAATAAATCTACCGCGTCAAGAAAGAAGGTATTTTTATGAACCTGAAATATAAGATTCTGGCTGTTCTGGCTGCGGGCATCGCATTGACGGCCTGCGGCGGCTCCGGCACCCCCGCCAGCACCCCCGCATCCAGTGCAGTGCCGGCCTCGTCCCATGTGGCAGAAGAAGGCGTTACGGAACCGATCAATCTGTGGACATGGACACTGGATGACCTTGATGACACGCAGACCACCACATTTGTTTCTGCCTCCATTACCTCCGGCGTGCAGGACGGCAAATTGACTGCAAAGGTGTTCAGCTACGACCTTTATAAAAAAGAGGAGATTGAAAACCTTGCCGTTGGCGACAAGATCACCTTCCACGAAGAGGGTGCGGCATGGAATCAGGTCGTGAACGATGCGGTGACGAGCATCGAAAAAAATGACGAATATCATCTTGTAAGCATCAACGGCGGCATGGAGCAGCCCGGCGGGCTGGACTTGAAGCTGGAGGATGATGACACCTACCGGACGATGACCTTTGACGATTACCCGCTCTATTACGAGATGGGAGAAAAGAAGATGCCGCTGGCAGAGAATGTAGTGCTGAAGGACAGTTCTGCCGACCCGCAGGCCGAAGCCGTGGAGACTACGGGCGCGGATGCGGTGGCAGCAGCGATCAATGCAGACCCCGATAACTGGACCACCTATAATACCACGCTGGTGGTGCAGGGCGGCAAGGTGCTGGAGGTGCGCCGCATCTGGGTGCCGTAAATTTTGCTCAAAACCGTTGACAAACGTTTTGCGTATGCTATAATTTAGCTGTACGCAAGGGGGCATTTCGCCTGCCTTTGCGGAATGTAAAAATTATGACAGATGGCAATGATGGGGTCAGAAATGCACACACCACCGTCCAGAGAGAGCGCCCACGGCTGTAAGGTGCTCCGGTCGGGATCATTTCGCGCCACCCCGGAGCTTCCGGCGAATGCAAACCGGACGCTGCGCAGCGTTAACGCGCCGAAAGCGGCAGGGGACAAGTGATCCTTTGCAATTTGGGTGGTACCACGGAGTTTGATGCACAAGCAGCCTTCGTCCCTTTTGGGATGAGGGCTGTTTTTTGTTTTTTCTCCGTGCCGCCCCTCTGCCATAACAGCATAAAAACGGCGCACAAACGCCAAAGACGATTGAGGAGAGAAAGATCTATGCAATGGACCGGTTTGAATGAACTGCGCGAAAAGTACCTGAGCTTCTTTGAAAGCAAGGGTCATCTGCGTCTGGACAGCTTCCCCCTGGTACCCAAGAACGACCCCAGCCTGCTGCTGATCAACAGCGGCATGGCCCCCATGAAGAAGTGGTTCCTGGCACAGGAGGAGCCGCCCCGCCACCGCGTGACTACCTGCCAGAAGTGCATCCGCACCCCGGATATCGAGCGCGTGGGCATCACTGCCCGCCACGGCACCTTCTTTGAGATGCTGGGCAACTTCTCCTTCCAGGATTACTTCAAAGACGAGGTCATTCCTTGGGCTTGGGAGTTCCTGACCAGTGACGAGTGGATGGCTATCCCCAAGGACCGTCTGCACATCTCTGTGTATGAGGAGGACGACGAGGCCTACGATATCTGGACCAAGAAGGTTGGCATCGCCCCCGACCACATGGTCCGTCTGGGCAAGGAGGACAACTTCTGGGAGCACGGCTCCGGCCCCTGCGGCCCCTGCTCCGAGATCTACTTTGACCGCGGCCCCGAGTACGGCTGCGGCAAGCCGACCTGCGGCGTGGGCTGCGACTGCGACCGCTATATGGAGATCTGGAACCTCGTGTTCAGCCAGTTCGACGCCGACGGCAAGGGTCACTACGAGCGTCTGGCACGCCCCAACATTGATACCGGCATGGGCTTGGAGCGTCTGGCCTGCGTGATGCAGAACGTGGGCAACCTGTTCGAGGTGGATACCGTGCAGAGCGTGCTGCACCATGTGGAGCACATTGCAGGCAAGACCTACAAGCAGGACCCCAAGACCGATATCTCCATCCGCGTCATCACCGACCATATCCGCAGCTGCACCTTTATGGTGTCTGACGGCATCCTGCCCTCCAACGAGGGCCGCGGCTATGTGCTGCGCCGCCTGCTGCGCCGCGCTGCACGTCACGGCCGCATGCTGGGCATCGACCACCCCTTCCTCGTGGATCTGGTGGAGACTGTCATCCAGTCCAGCGAGTCCGCTTACCCCGAACTGCGCGAGCATGACGCTTATATCAAGAAGGTCATCGGCACCGAGGAAGCAAACTTTGCCCGCACCATCGATGCCGGCATGAACATCCTGAACAACATGATCGACCGTCTGGAGAAGGCACACCAGAAGCTGCTGAGCGGCATCGACGCCTTCAAGCTGAACGACACCTTCGGCTTCCCTCTGGACCTGACCAAGGAGATCGCCGCCGAGCAGGGTCTGGAGATCGACGAGGACGGCTTCCATGCAGAGATGAAGAAGCAGAAGGAGCGCGCCCGCGCCGAGCGTCTGAAGAAGAACATCTCCGGCTGGAGCGAGGATCTGTTCGGCGCACTGGAGGCTGAGCCCACCGTCTTTACCGGTTACGACACCCTGACCGACAAGGGCACTGTTGTGGCGCTGAGCGATGAAGAGACCCTGACCGATGCCATTGCCACCGACGAGGAGGCAAAGGACGGCGTGCTGGTGGTGCTGGATAAGACCCCCTTCTACGCTGAGATGGGCGGTCAGGCTGCCGACCACGGCGTGCTGAACGGTGCCGAGTGCAGCCTGCGTGTGCTGGACGTGAAAAAGACCCCCAAGGGCTACTACGTCCACACCTGCGTGCTGGAAAGCGGCATTGTGAAGGTGGGCGATGTGCTGACCGCACAGGTGGACAAGGGCTACCGCATGGCCATTGCCCGCAACCACACCGCTACCCACCTGCTGCAGGCAGCCCTGCGTGAGGTGCTGGGCGACCATGTGCATCAGGCAGGTTCCTATCAGGATGCCTCCACCACACCACTTCGACTTTACCCACTTCAGCGCCGTGACCCCCGAGGAACTGGCACGGGTGCAGAAGATCGTCAATGATAAGATCTTTGACTCCATGAATGTCACCGTGCAGGAGATGCCGGTGGAGGAAGCCAAGAAGCTGGGCGCAATGGCTCTGTTTGGCGAGAAGTACGGCAAGGTGGTCCGCGTGGTGGATATCGAGGGCTGGTCTACCGAGTTCTGCGGCGGCACCCATGTCAAGAACACCGCCCAGATCGGCGGCTTCAAGATCGTCAGCGAGTCCTCTGTGGCTGCCGGCATCCGCCGTATCGAGGCCGTCACCGGCCGCAACCTGCTGATCCGTGCAAACCTGCAGGAGGCTATGCTGCATGATGTGGCCAACACCCTGAAGGCCAACAACGTGGCTGCTCTGCCCGCCCGCGCCGAGGCTGTGATGGCTGAGAATAAGGCCATGAGCCGCGAGTTGGAGGAGATGAAGGCCAAGATCGCCGCCTCCAAGGTGGACAGCCTGTTCGACAATGCCGAGGAAGCAGACGGCGTGAAGATCGCCTCCGCATACTTTACCGGCACCACCGGCGACACCCTGCGCGGCATGTGCGACAGCATCCGCGACAAGGCCGTGAACCCTGTGGTGGCTGTTCTGGTGGGCAAGGCCGAGGATAAGATCACCATGGCTGTTACCGTGAATAAGCTGGCACAGGAAAAGGGCCTGAAGGCCGGTGTGCTGGTCAAGGAGTTGTCTGCTATTGCCGGCGGCAAGGGCGGCGGCAAGCCGGACTTTGCAATGGCCGGTCTGAAGGACGAGACCAAGATCGACGAGGCACTGGCTGCTGTGAGCGCCATCGTCAAGAAGGCTCTGGGCTAAAAAGATCCATGTCCCCCGCCCGGTGCCGGATGCGCGCCGGGGCGGCGGGCTTTTGTAGAAGCAGGAAGGAGTGTTCCCCCATGGAAGATTGTCTGTTTTGCATGATCGCAGAGGGCAAGATCCCCTCTAAAAAGCTGTACGAGGATGACCAGGTAGTGGCATTCTACGACATCAACCCGCAGGCAAAGGTGCATTTCCTTGTGGTTCCCCGCAAGCACATCTCCTCTGCCGCTGCGCTGACCGAGGAGGATGGTGCTCTGCTGGGTCACATCTTCGCCGTCATCGCAAAGCTGGCCAAGGAGCAGGGGCTGGAAAACGGTTACCGCATCATCTCCAACGTGGGCGAGGACGCAGGCCAGACCGTGAAGCATCTGCATTTCCATGTTCTGGGCGGCGAAAAACTGCCTGTCTGATTCCAATACGAAAGGGAGATTTTGATTATGGCTGAAACTTATACCCTGCACGTCGCAGGCCTGACCCGTGAGTTGACCATCTGCAAGGTGAACGACCACATGGACATTGCCGCATTTATCATGCTGGGTGATGCCGAGCTGACCGTGGCCGCTGCTGCGGAGCTGCTGAAAAAGTGCCCGGATTTTGATATCCTGCTCACCGCCGAGGCCAAGGGGATTCCGCTGGCACACGAGATGAGCCGCCAGAGCGGCAAGCCCTACATCTGCGCCCGCAAGGGTGTCAAGCTGTATATGCCGGACCCCGTGGTGGTGGAGGACCAGTCCATTACCACTGCCGGTAAGCAGAAGCTGGTTATCGACCGCAAGGAACTGGAAAAGATGAACGGCAAGCGGGTGCTGGTGGTGGACGATGTCATCTCCACCGGCGGCTCTCTGAAGGCACTGGACGCGCTGGCAGAAAAGACCCAGTGCACCATCGTGGGTCAGGCCGCTGTTCTGGCCGAGGGCGATGCTTCTGAGCGCAAGGATATCATCTTCCTTGAGCCGCTGCCCCTGTTCTTCCACTAAGCCGGGATGCGCCGCCCGCTCTGCGCGTTCTGCGCCGGAATGATGGGCCTTAGTTTCCTATGGACTTTTTTGCCGCAAACGGAGCTTTTTATGCCGTTTGCGGCATTTTTTGTTGCCTTTTTGCTGCTGCTTTGCATCCCGCGCCGCAGCCGCAAGCTGGCGGTCTGCCTGCTGCTGGGCGCACTGACCGGGCTTTGCGCGGTGCATACCACGAGCGCCCGGCTGGAGCGTGCCCGGGCAAATTACGCCGGGCGCACCGTGCTGCTGACCGCCGAGGTGGAGCGCGCGGACAGCAGCTATCTCCCGGGCACAGTGGACGCGACCCTGTGGGTGGAAAGTGTGAACGGCAGCCCGGCGGGGTTCCGCATAGCCTGTGCGGAGCTGCCCGCCTGCACGGCAGGGCAGCGGGTGCAGGGCGGGTTCACGCTGTCGGCACCGGATGAAGCAGAACAGACGGCGCAGTACGCAGACGGCATCGCCTTGCAGGCAGAGCCTGTGCCGGAAAAGCCGCAGCTCACCGTACTGGGCGAGAGCGGCAGCTTCCGTGCCCGCACCCACCGCTTGCAGCAAAAACTGAGCGAGAGCCTGCGCCGTGCCATGCACCGGGACACCGGCGGCGTGCTGGCTGCCATGACGGTGGGTGACCGCAGCGGCCTTTCGGCACAGCTGCGCAGCGCCTACCGGGGCGCGGGGCTTTCCCATGTGCTGGTGGTCAGCGGCATGCACGTTTCCATCCTGTGCGGGGATATCCTGAGCGTTTTGCTGCCCTATCGCTGGGAGCAGAGCTATCGCCGCCGCAGACGGCGTGCAGTGGGCAAAAGCCTGCTGGCGCTGGTGCTGATGGGCGTGACCGGCTTTACACCCTCGGTACGCCGCGCCGCTGTGGCGGTGTGGGTCAGCGCCTTGGGCGTGTGGGTGTGGGGGCCGCCGGACGCCCTTACCTCGCTGGCGGCGGCAGGCATCCTGATGACCGCCGTCAACAGCTATGCGGTGTGGGATATCGGCTTTGAACTTTCTTTTGCGGCAGTGGTGGGCACGGTGGCAGGCAACGCCTGCATCCGCCGGATGCGGGACGCCCACGACAGGCGCTTCTGGGTCAAAGCAGGGGAAAATCTGCAAAAGCCGGTCAGACGCCCGTGGTACAGCAAATTGCCGAAGGGCGTGCAGGGTCTTGTAGAGAGTGCCTGCATTGCCGCCTGCGCCTCGGCGGCTACCTTCCCGGTGCTGGTGCTGCGGGGCCTGAGCGTCAGCGCGTGGGCAGTGGTCTCCAGCATCGCGGTGCTGTGGATGGTGCAGCCGCTGCTTCTGTTGGGGTTGGCAGTAGCCTTTGTGGGACTGGTGCCGTGGCTGGCACCGGTGCATGGGGTACTTTCCCGGGCGGCAGACCTGCTCACAGGGCTATTGAACGGCTGGGCGGTCTGGCTCAGCACAAAGCCCGGGGCATCCATTTACTTTAATACCGCCTACGCAGCGCTGGTCTGTCTGCTGCTGTGCGGGCTTGGGGTGCTGGCTTTCCGTTGGCGGGTGCGTCTGCGGGTGGCTCTGCCGGGCATTCTGCTGGCGGCAGCGGTGGGCATCGGGCTGGGCAATGCCCTCAGCCGGGACGTGGTGCACATCGACCTTGTGGGCAGCGCACAGGCGCCTGCGGTGGTAATTGCCCAGAACGACCGGGCAGTGGTACTGTTCCGGGGCGGCAGCGCCGCCCAGCGTGCGGTGGAAAACCAGCTAGCGCGGCGGGGCGTGCGCACTGTGGAACTGGTGGCAGACCTGCGCATGAATGCAAAAAACGCCTGCACCCTGCCCGCGCAGCAGGGCATCCGAGCAGAGCGTCTGCCGGTCAATACCAGCCGTAAGCTGCGCTGCACCCCGGCGGCGGTGGAACTGCTGCGCACCCGGGAAGGGTGTCTTGTGCGGCTGAGCATCGGCAACCGGCAGTTTGTGACCCTGAGCGGAAAGGCAGAGCTGGCGCAGTCGTTGCAGACAGAGTGGCTGATCGCCACGCCGAAAAAGCCGGAGACAGTGCAGTACCAAAAACTGCTGGCGATGCGCAGTTACAGTTGGATGGCACCGGAAACGCAGTACACTGCCTCCCTCAGCCTGCGCCGCACCGGCGGTGAAAGCTAAGGTGTATCTGAAAACAAAGAAAATGACGAATATTTCGCAAGCACAAGCGGGATTTAAGGCAAATAGCCGCAGGAATCCTTTGTGGATTTCAAGGCTGTTTAACGCAAAATCCAGCTGTGCTTGTAGAAATAGGCTAAATTTTCGACTTTTCAGATACACCCTGGGGTAATGCTTTGCAATCCGGGTCGAGTGTGGTACAATACAAGGAGCATTTTATAACAGGAAAGGGGCATTTGCATGGCCACGGAAGCAAAACTCCGGCAGCTGGCCGACAAGGGCTGCCCGGTCTACTATTTTTATTCCAGCGAGCGGTATCTGGTGCGGCAGGCAGTGGCGGCGGCGGTGCGGATGCTGTCGGCAGACAGCGACGAGGACGCCACCATCCTGGACGGCGCTGCGCCGGAACTGGAACAGCTTATCATGGCAGCGGGTACCATCTCATTTTTTGGTACCCGACGCGTGGTGGTGCTGCCGGAAATAGACCCCGCAGCCTACGGCAGCAAGGACCTGGACGAGTTGTGCAGCACTCTTGCCAGCTTGGAAAACGCCGTGGCAGTGCTGGGTAGCGTATTCCCGTTGGAACGCGGTAAGCTCAAGCTGGGCAAGCAGGCGCAAAAGCTGCAAGCCCAGTGCAAGGCCATTGGCTACACGGAAGAACTGGCAAAGCCCCGCCCCTTTGAACTGAAAAATCTGATGATGGAACGTGCAAAGGCGCAGGGGGCAACCCTGCCGGACGGCGCAGCCACCGCATTGCTGGAGCGCTGCGGCGAGGACCCGTTTCTGCTGGAAAACGAGGTGGACAAGCTCTGTGCCCTGTCCGGCTACCAGACCGTGAGCGCCTCCATGGTGGCGGAGATGGGCACGGTGAGCCTTGAAGCGGATGTGTTCGAGATGATCCGCATGATCACCGCCAAAAACGCCACCGGAGCCTGCAAAAAGCTGCAGACCCTGCTGCGGCTGCAGCAGGAGCCCATTGCCATTACAGCGGCCATGATCGGCAGCTATGTGGACCTGTACCGGGTAAAGCTTGGGGCGGCAAAGCGGAAGAATTACAGTGCGGTGCACAAAGATTTTGGCTATAAGGGCAGTGACTACCGGCTGAAGCGCTCGGCAGAAACTGCCGCCCACTACACCCTGCCCCAGCTGGAGGCCTGCTTGCAGGTGCTGCTGGAGCTGGACCAGAGCCTGAAAAGCCAGCCTGTGGCGGCGCAGACACTGCTGGAAACAGCCCTGTGCCGTCTGGCGCTGGCGGGGAGCGGAAGATGATGCAAAGCAAGATGATCCATACCGACCGGGTGCTGATCGTGGAGGGCAAGTACGATGCCGTCCGTCTGGCGCACCTGACCGATGCCATGATCCTGCTGACGGATGGTTTTGGCATTTATAAAGACAAACAGCGCCAGCAGCTGTTCCGGGCGCTGGCGCAGAAAAACGGTTTGATCTTGCTCACGGATTCGGACGCGGCAGGCTTCCGAATCCGCAACTACATCACCAACATGGTGGGTGCGCAGAACGTGGTGCAGGCTTATGTGCCCGCCATCCACGGCAAGGAAAAGCGCAAGGCGCAGCCCGGCAAGGAGGGGCTGCTGGGGGTAGAGGGCGTGGATGACGCCCTTGTGCGGCAGGCACTGCTGGACGCCTTGGGCGCGGAAGTCGGTGCCGCGCCGGTGCGCCCGGCGGGGCGGCAGATCACCTATACTGATTTGTACGAGTGGGGGCTTTCCGGCAAGCCCGGCAGCGCCGAGCGCAAGGCTAGACTCTTGAATGCGCTGGGGCTGCCGCCGCGCCTTTCCAAAAAGGAACTGGTAGAAGCTTTTAACCGGCTATATACTTTTGAACAACTGGACGAGTTACAGTTGAAAATTTTGCAGGAGTGAAAACTAGCCGTTTTTGCCCCACGCCTGCCGCAGCAGTTCCAGCGCGTGGGTCTCCAGCCGGGAAACGTAGCTGCGGCTGATGCCCAGCAGCCCGGCGGTCTCCAGCTGGGTCAGGGGCGGCTGCCCGGCCAGCCCATACCGCAGCAGTAAGATTTGCCGCTCCCGGGCGGGCAGGGTGTCCAGCAGCTGCCGCAGCCGCCGGACATCCTCCTGCCGCTCACAGCTGTCCTCCATGCAAAAGCCGTCCTGTATCACGTCCGCTAAGGTCAGCGCAGAGTCCCCGTCTGCCTCCAAGGATTCTTGCAGGGAAACGGTCTGCCCGCTCTTGCGCTCCCGCCGGAACTGCATACGGATCTCGTTTTCAATGCAGCGGCTGGCATAAGTGGAAAACCGCGCCTTGCGTGTGGCATCAAAGGTATCTACCGCTTTCATCAGCCCGATGGTGCCGATGGAAACAAGATCCTCTTGATCACCCGGCAGGGCGTAATATTTTTTTACGATGTGCGCCACCAGCCGCAGATTGTGGCGGATCAGCTTTTCCCGGGCGGCGGCATCTCCGGCGTGCAGGGCGCTGAAAGCGGCGGCCTCTTCCCGGGCTGTGAGCGGACGCGGAAAGCAGCCGCTTTCCAGATGGAGCGCCAGAAACAGAAATTTTGTGACGAAAAATTGTAGTAAGGTCAGCAGCACACGATATCCCTCCCGGTACATAGTTGTTAGATTGTATGAGCCGGGGCGCGGATAGTTGCCGGAGAAGCCTTTTGTGCGCGGTATCTTTTCCGCAGGAGGAAAAAGCGTGGTATACTGGGGGGATAACTCGGAATTTAGAGGTGTAAGATGGAATATAAAGAATATGGATCAAAGAATAATGATATTATAATTTTATTACACGGTGGAGGTCTTTCTTGGTGGAATTATATAGATGAAATATCCTTGCTTGAAAATGAATTTCACATAGTTATTCCTATATTAGATGGACATTCAGGAAGTGATACAAATTTTACTTCTATTGAAAGCAATGCTCTAGAAATAATAAATTTTATAAATAAAAATTATAATGGAAAAGTAAAACTAATTGGAGGGTTATCATTAGGCGGACAAATTTTATTAGAAATATTATCTAAAAATCCTAATATATGTGTGAATGTGCTATTATTGAAAGTGCTTTTGTAATGCCAATGGACTTTACCTATAAAATGATAGAGCCAATATTTAATTTATCATATTGTTTGATAAGTAAAAAGTGGTTTTCAAAACTACAATTTAAAAGTTTGAAACTTAAAAAAGCTTGTTTGCTCTATATTATGAAGATACTTGTAAAATTACAAAAGATAATTTAATTGCTTTTATGAAGTCAAATTCTAATTATGAAGTAAAAAACACTTTATCGCATACTAAAGCAAAGACCCTCGTATTAGTTGGAAGTAAAGAAAGACCTATTATGAAAAAAAATCAGCAACTAAAATTGTTCATTTAATACCAAATAGTGAACTTGAAGCATTACAAGGATATTATCACGGAGATATTAGCATAAATCATGCAGATGATTATGTTGAAAGAGTAAAGAGGTTAGTTCGTTAAATTCCAGTTTGGAGAATTGAAAAAAACGGAATTTACCTATTAAGACATATAAATAAACTCTTCTGACAGTAAAACTCCTATATAGTATTATTAAAAAACTACTATATAGGAGCTTTTGCATGAAAACAAATGGCGGATTTCTTGTCACCAAAATAAAACAACTTGGAGACCGGATTTTTGAAAAAATTCTCAGCGAAAAAAATATTGATGCGTTTAATGGAGCTCAAGGGCGTATTCTTTATGTGCTGTGGCAGGAGGATGGTATCCCAATCAGGTCACTCTCGGTCAAATGCGGATTAGCGATAACATCTCTTACGACGATGCTGGAAAAAATGGAAAATCAAGGGCTGATAAGACGTGTTCAGTCTGAAACGGATAAAAGGAAAACACTCTTGTTTCTGACTGAGAAAGCACATTCCTTAAAAGGGCGAGTACGATTCTGTATCTGACGAGATGGGAAGTATTTACTACAAAGGTTTTTCAGAAGAAGAAATTGCCCAGTTTGAGGAATGCCTCGACCGCATCAGAAAGAATCTTGAGGAGTGGCAGAAGTCATGAGTATTTGTATCAAAGAGCAGATTCAGAACATGAATATCGTCATTGGCTGCACAGTAGGGTGTACATATTGCTATGCCCGCAACAACGTGAAACGCTGGCATATGATTGATGACTTCGCTGACCCTGAATTCTTTCCGGGTAAGCTCAAGATGATGGAAAAGAAACGTCCGCAGAACTTTCTTCTTACCGGCATGAGCGATCTCTCCGGATGGAAGCCGGAATGGAGAGACGAGGTATTTGCAAAGATCCGTGAAAATCCACAGCATCAGTTTCTGTTTCTGACCAAGCGCCCCGATCTTCTGGATTTTGATACCGATCTGGAAAACGCATGGTTTGGCGTTACAGTGACGAGGAAAGCAGAACGGTGGCGTATTGATGCCCTTCGGAAAAACGTCAGAGCAAAACATTACCATGTTACCTTTGAGCCGTTATTCGACGATCCCGGCACAGTTGACCTTTCCGGAATCAACTGGATCGTTGTCGGCACTATGACCGGAGCTCAGAGCAGGAAGATTCATACGGAGCCGGAATGGGCATGGTCTCTGGCGGACCAGGCAGATAAGCTCGGCATTCCGGTGTTTATGAAGGAAGACCTTGTCCCTATCATAGGGGATGAAAATATGATTCAGGAAATGCCGGAAGCATTTAATAAAGTGTTAGAGGTACAGAAATCATGGAAGAAGTAATAAATGGAATCCTCATTCGTGAGGTGGAAACAAAGAACATCATGACCAAGTCCAGTCTGCCAGTAGGCGGTTACTCGGTCAATCCCTATGTGGGCTGTACACATGCCTGCAAGTATTGCTATGCTTCTTTTATGAAGCGCTTTACCGGGCACAAGGAGGAATGGGGCACTTTCCTTGATGTGAAGCATTGGCCGAAAATTAAAAATCCGAAGAAATATGCCGGACAGCGGGTGGTCATTGGTTCTGTGACGGATGGCTACAATCCACAGGAGGAGCAATTCGGGAATACCAGAAAACTTCTGGAGCAGTTGATTGGCAGTGACGCAGATATTCTGATCTGCACAAAGTCGGATCTTGTGGTACGGGATATTGATCTGCTGAAGAAGCTTGGACGTGTAACCGTTTCATGGTCGATCAACACACTGGATGAAAATTTCAAGAACGATATGGACTCTGCTTCGAGCATTGAGCGCCGTATCGCTGCTATGAAGCAGGTATATGAAGCAGGTATCCGTACAGTCTGTTTCGTATCCCCGGTATTTCCCGGTATCACGGATTTTGAAGCAATCTTTGATCGGGTAAAGGATCAGTGCGATCTGTTCTGGCTCGAAAATCTCAATCTTCGAGGCGGTTTCAAAAAAGGCAATTATGGATTATATCGCCGAAAAACATCCTGATCTTGTACCACTTTACGACGAGATCTATAACAAGCATAACCGTAGCTACTTTGAAGCACTTGAAGTAAAAAGCTGCGGAAATGGCTAAGAAGTATGATTGTGCCTTTGTGGATAATGAAATGCCTTATGGCAGAGTCCCGCCAGGGACATCCGGTGATCGTGGATTATTTCTATCATGAGGAAATCCGAGGGACAGAGAATACCGGAAAAAGAAATCGCTAACTTCCAGTTTATCAAATAAGTAAATCATTCCATACCTCTGCGGGCAGCGATGAAACGGCTGCCCGCTCTTTTTGTACCCTGAAACCGAAAGGAGGCTTCAAATGCCAAACAAAACCGAAGAATATCTTGCACTTGCCTGCAAAACGGCAGACAGCTTTTCGCGACGGTGGGAGCACTGGGCAGAATTTCTGATCACAGCGGCACGGCTGTACAAATACAGTTACCCGGATCAGCTGATGATCTATGCCCGAAGATCGTCGCAAATGTATTCCTTCAATGGTAACAATCATGGAGATTAGTGTTTATCTGGAGATTACCAAAGGATAAATACCAGCACGCATTCTACCGCAATGAACTTCAGAAACACGGAATCATTCAATCCATGTCCAGAAAAGGTAACTGCTATGACAACTGTATTATGGAGACCTTCTTTGGTAGATTGAAAAATGAAATGTTCTATGGTTTTGAGAAAGATTATCCTTCCTTTGAAGTGTTCTCCAAAGCTATTGCTGATTATATCGACTATTACAATAACAGCAGGATCCAAGCGAAAACAAAATGGATGCCTCCCTCTAAATTCAGGGAAGCATCCATGATGGAAACTTAATTATTCAATTTTGAACCGGTGTCCAGAAAACCGGGTACATATCATTTGCAAGGTCCCGCTCTTATTCATAGAGAAAACCACAAGCTATGCTTGTGGAAGAAAAGAGCCGTAGCGTTGAAACGGTAGAAAAAGAACCTCCTTTTGCTATAATTAGAAGCGGGTAACGCCAACCGCATAGGGCCTTTGGTTCGGCCTACTTTTTGGAGCTGGGCCTCTCGTGCCAGCAGCTCGAGCAGAATATCCCGGCCCTCTTCACCGACCCCGCGTGCGGCCATGTGCTGCGGGCGAAAGGCTTCGTACAGGACGAGAACGGGCTGGGTGGAGCTGAACGCCACCGCCGACGGCCTGACGGCAAACGCTATCCCCAAGGGGCAGGAAGTGCTCATCGTGATCGGGGAGGGGCTGGAGAAAGAACGGATTGAGGTGAGATTAAAGGGGTAAGGCGGATCCCCGTATATCGTTGTATCTTTCCATAAATAGTTTGTCTCCCGCCCAAAGTAGGCGTATAATAGGGGAAAAAGAAACGCTAAAGGAGAATCCCCTATGAACGGCACCGCATTGCGCAAACCGACTGTCCGGCGGGTGGTGGGCATGGTGGCGGGCATCGTCATCATCGCCCTTGGCATTGCGCTTTTCAAGCAGTCCCACCTCGGCAACGACTCCATCAGCGCCCTGAACATGCGGCTGGCGGAGCTGCTCGGCATCTCGCTGGGCACCCAGAACCTGTGCACGAACATCCTGTTTTTCCTGCTGGAATTCTGGTTCGGGCGCAAGTACATCGGCCTTGGCACCTTCGTCAACGGCATCTGCATCGGGGTATCGTCGTCACGGCGTTCTATGACCCCATTCACGCCCACTTCGGCGACGCGCCGTCGCTGGCGGTGCAGTTGGCGTGGGTCATCGCGGCGGTGCTGGTCACGGCGCTGGGCGCTTCGCTCTACCAGACCGCCGACCTCGGCATTGCGCCCTACGATTACCTTTCCCTCGGTCTGCGGGACTACACACCCTGCCCGTACTTCGGGTGCCGCATCTTCACCGATGCGCTCAGCGCCCTGCTGTGCTGGCTGCTGGGTGGCCTTGTGGGCCTTGGCACCTTGATCTGTGCGTTCTGCCTTGGGCCCTTCATCCAGTTCTTCGATCGGACGTTCTCCCAGAAGGTGCTGCAATACAAACCGAACAATTGAGAAACCCCGCGGCGTCAAATCATACGCTGCGGGGGTCTTTTTTTATTGCTGCCGTTAAGCAGAAAATGAAAATGAAGGAGATTTATCTTTCAAAACCGCCTGTGGACTGCTGCGGCGATGGGGAGCCATAACAAACCCATCAGACAGGCTTTGGAAGAAGTAAATTTTTCGAATCTGCTTGTAGAAAACGGCGGTCTATGATAACATGAAATCAAAGAAAAACAGGAGGGCTTACACATGGTTTTACTGGTTGTGGATACACAGAAAGGTATCGTGGATGAACGCCTGTATGCGTTTGAAAAGTTTGTCAGCAACATCAGGAAACTAATCCGGACTGCCCGCGAACAGGGAATCGAGGTCGTCTATGTCCAGCATGACGATGGACCCGGCACTGGCTTTTCCATCGGGGACGATGAATTCGAGGTCTATTCCGAATTTGCACCGCTGCCGACTGAAAGACGGTTCGTCAAGACCGTATGCAGTGCGTTCAAAAAAGAAAGCGGTCTGCTGGAATATCTGACGGAAAAGGGCGAAAAAGATGTGATGGTCTGCGGCATCATGACCGACTTCTGCATCAATGCAACGGTGGAGGCGGGCTTTGAGCATGGCCTGCACATGATCGATCGTTCCTGCCTATGCAAATTCCACGCAGGACAACGAGTATATGACAGGGGAGCAGAGCTACCACTATTACAATGAATTCCTCTGGCCGGACCGCTATGCCGATTGTGTGCCCATGGACAAGGCGCTGGAGCTGCTCAAAAAGTGAGGTGTTTACAATGATTTCTGAAAAAGTAAAAAATCAGATTCAAGTGGTGCAGGGTGATATTACCAAACTGGACTGTGACTGCATCGTAAATGCGGCCAATCGCAGTCTGCTGGGCGGTGGCGGTGTGGATGGTGCCATCCACCGGGCAGCAGGGCCGGAACTGTTGGCGGAGTGCCGCACGCTGCATGGCTGTCGCACTGGAGAAGCAAAAATCACTAAGGGCTACCGGTTGAAAGCAAAGTATATCATTCATACAGTGGGGCCGATTTATTCCGGCACAGCAGAGGAGGCCGCGCAGCTGGCGGACTGCTACCGCAATTCGCTGGCTCTTGCCAAAGAGCATGACGTCCACAGCATTGCGTTCCCGGCAATTTCGACCGGCGTGTATGGCTACCCGCTGGAAGATGCCACGGAGATTGCAGTCAAAACAGTGGCACAGTGGCTGGAAGATCACGCGGATTACGTCATGCAGGTGATTTTCTGCTGCTTCGATGCCCGGACGGAGCGGGTGTATCAGGCAAGAACTCTGCAACAGTGAAAGCGGCAGGATGGTCGTGGAACTGTATCTTGGCAGGCAGGATGGACACAGCTCCCGAATCCTGTACTGAAAATGGAGTGAAGATTGAAATACAGAGAAATCGCAGACGGCATTTTTGTTGACCGTCCCAACCGCTTTATTGCCCATGTGGAAGTGAATGGAGCAGTGGAAACCGTCCATGTCAAGAACACCGGGCGGTGCAAAGAGCTATTGCTGCCCGGCACGGCGGTTCGGCTGGAAGTGTCGGATAACCCGAAACGCAAAACAAAATACGACCTTGTGACGGTACACAAGCAGGGCCTTGGCTGGGTCAATATGGACAGTCAAGCACCTAACAAGGTAGTAGGAGAGTGGCTGGCAAAACAGGGCTACGACTATATCAAATCGGAATTCACCTATGGCAAGTCCCGCATCGACTTTTATATGGAAAAGGGCGAGCAAAAGTATCTGATGGAAGTCAAAGGCTGCACATTGGAAGTGGGCGGCATCGGTTATTTCCCGGATGCGCCCACCGAACGGGGCGTGAAGCACTTGCACGAGTTAGCCCAGGCGCAGCGGGCAGGGTATCGGTGCGCAGTGGCTTTTGTGATTCAGATGGAAGGCATCACCGAGGTGAGGCCGAATGTTGGCACGCAGCCGGAGTTTGGCACAGCGCTGGCTGAAGCGAAAGCCGCAGGCGTGAGGGTGCTGTTTCTGCTTTGCCATGTCGGGCGTGACAGCTTGGAAATCGTGGAGCAGAGGGAAGGGTGAAGACGGCAGAAAAACGCTTTGCGTGATTCAGTTACAGAAATCATAACTAACTAGGAAATGTTATCATATAGACACAAGAAACACACCGACAACATTCCGATGGAGGATTTCGATATGAAGGCAAAGTTTTACATCTGCAATCACTGCGGCAACCTCGTCACTACCATCCATAACGCAGGCGTTCCGCCGGTCTGCTGCGGGGAGAAAATGAAAGAGCTGGTTCCCAATACGGTGGAAGCCAGCGGCGAGAAGCATCTGCCGGTGGCAGAGCTTTCCGGCAGTCGTCTCACGGTCACAGTGGGCGCGGTGGAGCACCCCATGGCGGATGTTCACTATATTCAGTGGATTTTTGTGGAGACTGAGGACGGCGGGCAGATCCGCTATCTGAATCCGGGGCAGGCTCCCAACGTGGGGTTTGAACTGGGAAGTGAAAAGCCGGTGGCTGTTTACGCATACTGCAACCTGCATGGCCTTTGGATGACGAAACTCTGATACAATCAATGCAAACAGGGAGTGATTTGATGTCACTCCCTGTTTTTTTTGATGAGAGAAAATTTAATGTTGGCTGAAGCGTCTTTTCTTTTGACGGTTACAATGAAGCAGCAGACCAGAGTGGTATCTGTAAGAATAGGAGACTTGCAACGAAACTTAAAACTAACTTGCAACAAACTTGCAATCTACGGATAAGCTGCGTGTAGTGCGAACCATCTTGCAAAAGTTGAAACGGGAAGCCGCTGCTGTTCGATTGAGTTGCTGCAGGATCTTTCGTCCTGCCTGAATGTCAGAACGGACTATCTGCTGAACGGAGATGCACCGCATAACAACCATCTGAGGGAAAGACTGACGTTTCTTGCACAGGAATTAGAAAAGATTACGGCGGACCTCCCGGTATGGGAATAGGAAAAAGCAGAATCCTCTTTTTCAATGCCCAAAAGCGTGGTAGAATAGGGAAAAAGATTCAGTATCTGAAAAACGGAGCGCGCAACAATGAAGATTCTGGTCAGCGCCTGCCTGCTGGGCGAAAACTGCAAATACAGCGGCGGAAACAATTACAATCAGGCGGTCTGTGATTTTGCGCGGGGGCATCAGGTGGTTCCGGTCTGCCCGGAGGTTTTGGGCGGCCTGCCCACACCGCGGTGCCCGGCGGAAATCGTGCAGGGCGTTGTCACGAACAAAGAGGGCATCAATGTGGACCGGGAGTTCCGAGCGGGCGCAGCCAAGGCCCTTGCCATCGCAAAAGAAAATGGGGTGGAGCTTGCCATCCTGCAATCCCGCAGTCCCAGTTGCGGCGTGAAGGAAATCTACGACGGAACGTTTTCCGGGACAAAGATTCCCGGACAGGGTGTTTTTTTTGCCAAGATGCTGATGGACGAAGGCATCCGTGTTCTGGATGCCGGGGAATTGCCTAAAATTATCTTGAAAAATGAGGACGGAAAATGTCAATCAGACTGATTTGCAGCGATATTGACGGTACGCTGCTGCAATACGGCAGGAAAGAGCTGGAAGACGAGATCTTTGAGCAGATACGGGAGCTGCACCGGCGCGGCATTCTGTTTTTGCCCGGCATCCGGTCGGCAGTATACCAGCCTGCGCAAGCTCTTTGCACCGGTGGCAGACTGTTGTGTGTTTCTCTGCGAAAACGGCGGTGTGATTTATAAGGACGAACAGTGCATGGATTACAACAACCTGCGCAATATGGCGCGCTTTGTGGGCGGCGACCCGGAGCATAAAGTGTCTCTGCTGATGGATCATACCCGTCGCCCCGGCGATGTGGCCGACCCATGGTATACCGGGCACTTTGAAGCTACCTGGCAGGATGTGCTGGAAGGCTGCACGGCATTGCCGGAAGAACTGCACTGACAGGAGAATTTTATGACAGAGCGTTATTGTGAGGGTGAACGGTTTGCTGACCTGTCGTTCACCGAGGAGGCTTTTTGAGAATTGCGACTTTACCGACTGCGTGTTTGTGGATTGCTCCTTTACCAAATGCGAACTGGATCATACCACGCTGAACGAGTGCCAATTCGTGCGGTGTGAGATCACAGGTCTGCGCAGCACCCATTCTTCGGTGCAATCGCTGGATTTTGAGGACTGCCGTTTGCAGGAAATCGAGTGGGCACCGCTGATGTCCAACGGTGCCTTCCCGGACCCTATCAATACGCTGAAAGAGTGCAGTCTGAAATATAACACCTTCACCGAAATGAACTTTAACCGCTTCGACTTTTCGGATGGCAACGAAATTGTCGGCTCAATGTTTGCCAAATGCGAGATGCAGTTGGCGAATTTCAAGGGCGTGGAACTTCACGAAACGGAATTCTACCAGTGTGACCTACGCAAGGCGGATTTCCGGGATGCCGCCGGTTATAGGGTGGACATTCTGGGCAGCCGCCTGAAGGATGCGAAATTTTCCCTGCCGGAAGCGGTGAATCTGCTGGCAGATTTGAAGATCAAGCTGTCGTAAGAAGGAGAGAAAAATGCGTCAACTCATCATTGCCCGAAAAGACCTGCAGATGTCTCCCGGTAAGCTGGCGGCGCAGTGCTGCCACGCTTCGCTGGCAGCATTCCTCACCGACCCCATCGGCATGGGACAGGGCGTGGAACCCATCGAGAAAGACGGAGAAATTACCGGCTATCGGGCAGAAATCATGTTGGAGAAAGCAACCTATGAAGAATGGTTCGATGGCTCTTTTACCAAAACTATCTGCGGGGCAAAGAACCGCAATCAACTGCTGAAAGCAAAGACCATTGCCGAGGAATTGGGACTGGTGGAAAACAAAGACTTCTTCCTTATCCGGGATGCCTGCCACACCGAGCTGGAGCCGGAAGAATTTGATGAAAACGGAGAAGGCATGACCCTGACCTGCATCGGCTTCCGCCCGCTGCCGGATGAAATTGCACACCAGATCAGCCATAAGTTCCATTTGTATTGAGTGCTGGTTCGCGGAATAATAAAAATAGTCCCGGCCATTCTCCTGTGACATACAGGAAAATGGTCGGGATATTTTGCTTTTTATTGAAGATTCATCCCCGCCGCCAGTGCATCCTCGGCGGCGGGGGGTCTGGTCTGTGTGGTAGTAGTCGCTGACGTAAATGCCGAATGCGATGCAGACGGCCAGCAAAACAGCCAGCAGGCAGAGGAACACTCTGCGGGGAAACGATTTTTTCTTCTGGTTCTTCATAGAACTCCTTTATTTTATAAGCATTTTCCGCAATCGCTGCAGCCGTTGCAGATCAACTTGCTGCCGCAGGTCTCGCAGTTTGCGCGGAAATGCGGCACATATAAATCCTCTTGCGGGATGGGGTAGCCCCAGTCGTCCACGAGGTCAAAATGAATGGGCCTGCCCTGATAGTTCATGCCGGATTTACAGGCCATTCGGATTTGCAGCTGCTTGCTGGGCAGGTGGTAGCGTTTACCGTCTTTGATGAACACAGTGCCGGTCTCGATAAAGCAGAAGGTCACATTGGCATCCACGCATTCCTGCCGGAGAGACTTGACCCAATCAAAATTGCAGGGGCGGGCACCATCATAGTTTTCGCCGCCGCAGATGACCTGCTCGATCTGCCCGGCGGAAAGGTACTGCCGGATGCTTACTGGCCCGATGAAGGGCGCGCACATGATGCCCTTGTGCTTGAAGGGCAGGTCAAACAGAATGGGAATGCGCTCATCGGCGCGGCGCTGATTTTCACAGGTGACGTTGAAAAAGATGTTGTCCCAACCGCTGCCCCAGTCCGGCGGCAGGCACTCCCGTACCCGCTGCGGCCGTTTGGTGAGCAGAAAAAACACCACATCGCTGCGCTGGCGCATGATGTCCCACGCCTCAACCCGCCACGGGTCGGCTTCTTCCAAGAAGAAATCCGAGGTCATGCAGACCCGGATCTGCTCACCACTCTGGATTTTGTAGTGTCCGGCGCGGTCTTTCTGGAGCGGGTAGGAAAAGCCGCTTTTCGTTTTGTAGATCTCGGCTCCGTTCTGGTCCCGCATCCGGTCGAGAAAAAATACATGTAGCAGTTCTGGCAGCCCTCGCTGCACTTGACGCAACCGTGCCATGGATTCCAGATGTCGTGCAAGGAAGCTCACCTTCTTTCGGTACCTATTATTATAATAGCTGCGCGGACAGGAAACAAGAGCACCCCTTGCACCGCCCCGCCGGATGTGATAAGATTAAACAAAATTTAATAACGCTTTGTATGAAAACAACTTTAGATAGAATTCCAGGATGATACAACAGAAAGGAATTTGACTATGGCACGATATAGCGTGAATAATTATACGGTGGATGTGCTTTTGGCGGATATAAAATCCGGTAATATTGCGATTCCGGAAATGCAACGTCCATTTGTATGGGACGCAACGCAAGTGCGTGATTTGATGGATTCGCTCTATAAGGGCTTTCCGGTCGGATATATTATCGTATGGCAAAATCCAAGTGTAAAGTTGAAAGACGGAACAGTTGCAATAGGGAAAAAAAGTTCTGATCGACGGGCAACAGCGTATTACTGCTATGGCGCCTGCAATTGTGGGACAGGAGGTTTTAGACAGCCACTATAAATGGAAACGGGTCTGTATTGCGTTTAACCCCATTGACGAAATATTTGAAGTGGCAAATTCCGCAAATCAAAAAAAGCAGTAAATGGATTCCGGATATTGCAAAAGTGCTGGATGTGTCCTTTGGTTCTTTTTCTTTTGTGATGGAATATTGCCAGAAAAACGGAATTATGGACAAAGCACAGGAAATCAATGACACAATCAATCGGTTGAGAGCAATACAAAATAATAGCATTGGTGTTATTACGCTGGCAGAAGATTTGGATATTGACAGTGTAACGGAAATTTTTATTCGAATCAATTCTAAGGGTGTGGTTCTGTCGCAAGCAGATTTTGCAATGTCTAAGATTTCTTCGAATGAAATATATAATGGAAATGTGACCCGAAAAACGATTGATTACTTCTGTCATTTGTTGGAGTCTCCGGAGGATTTGAAAGAAATCAAGAAAAATGATGCTGAATTTGCGGCGAGACCGGAATTCGAAGCTATAAAGTGGGCAGCTGCAAAGAATGCACCGATTTATCGCACATGTTATACGGATATTCTTCGTGTTGCATTTACATATAAATTCAAGCGAGGAAAGCTAGCAGATTTGGTTAGCTTGCTTTCAGGTCGAGATTTTGAAACGCGTGAATTTAAGATCGAAATAGAAGAGAGGTCGTTCAATCAATTACGTGAGGCAGTTCTGCAAGCGGTGAATCAGACAAATTACGAACGGTATTTGATGATTGTGCGCTCAGCGGGAATTGTGAAAAAATCGCTGATTCGTTCACAAAATGTTTTGAACTTTGGCTATGCGCTTTTTCTTGCACTTCGTGAACGAAAAGTGGATAGTAATCAAATTGAAAAGATTGTACGCAAGTGGCTGGCTTTGTCTATTTTGACGGGAAGATATTCTTCTGGCTCGCCAGAGTCTGCATTTGATTACGACATTAAGAAATTCTTTGCTTATGATGATCCGATGCAGTACCTGAATATCACAGAGGCAGGCGAATTATCTGAGGCGCGTACTGGAAGGTAAATCTTGTTCAACGGCTGAACACATCGGTTGCGAGCAGTCCATATTTCAATATGTTCCTTGTGGCACAGGTCAAGGCACACGATAAAGGCTTTTTGTCGATGGAAATTGATATTGAGTCCATGTTGGAAAACAGAGGCGATATTCACCATTTGTTCCCGAAAAATTACTTGATAAAAAATGGAATTGTGCAAGCACAATACAATCAAATTGCGAATTATGCTTTTATTCAACAGGAAATCAACATTAAAATTAAAGATAGTTCGCCAGCCCACTATATGACTGAAGTGATAGGGCAATGCAATACGAAAAAGCCTGTTTATGGTGGAATCATAGAACAAGATAGGCTGGCTGAAAATCTTAAACAGAATTGTATTCCAGACGGATTTGAAAGCATGGAGATTGGCGACTATCAGGATTTTCTACAAAGGCGTCGGGAACTGATGGCCGAGAAAATACATCAATACTATGATTCTCTCTGATTTCAAAGGTGTGAAACTTGATATAAAGGGATGCACTTCGCAATGCGGTCTCTCTGGGCGGCGACAGCGACACCCTTGCCTGCATCACCGGCGGCATTGCCGAAGCTTTTTACGGGATGCCGCAGGAACTGCGGGACGAGACTTTGAAACGTCTGCCGGAGAATATCCGGGAAGGATATGAGCTGTTTCGGTGGAACATCGGCCAGAGATGAGACATTCGGAAAACCAAGGAGCAGATACAACACACTCGTGATGTGAAGTATCTGCTCCTTGGTTTTTAATAAGACTCGATGAAGGGCGTCTTGCATCGGCCTGAAAAATCCGATATACTGAACCCAGAGAGTATATCGAATTTTTTGGGAAAAGGAGAGAACGGTATGGAACATCTTTATGAAAAGGCACTGGAAAGTGCGGAATATATCAAGACGCACACGAAAAAGCGCCCGAAGATCGCGGTGGTGCTGGGCTCCGGCCTTGGCAAGCTGACCGCGGACTTTACGGACACGGAAGAACTGTCCTACAAGGATATCCCCAACTTCCCGGTATCCACGGTGGCAGGACACAAAGGCGCATTGTTGGCTGGCAAGCTGGGGGACACGGAAGTCTACGCCATGGAAGGCCGCTTCCATTTCTATGAGGGCTACTCCATGAAGGAAGTCTGCTACCCGTTCTATGTGTTCAAGCTGTTGGGCGTGGAAAAGGTGGTGTTGACCAACGCCTGCGGCGGCATCAACCGGGAGTTTGCGCCGGGCACCCTGATGCTCATTACCGACTTCATCAACATGATGGGCACGAACCCCCTCATTGGCCCCAACGATGAGCGCTTCGGCCCCCGCTTCCCGGACATGACCGAATCTTACAGTCTGGAACTGCGGAACCTTGCCAAGCAGACTGCCGATGAACTGGGCATTGCCTACAAGGAGGGCGTTTACATGGGCTTTATGGGCCCTTGCTATGAAACGGCGGCTGAAATTCGCGCCTTTGCGGGGATGGGAGCCGATGCCGTGGGCATGAGCACCGTGCCGGAAACCATGGTCTGCAACTACATGGGCATGAAGGTACTGGCCGTCAGCTGCATCACTAACATGGCCACCGGCATCCAGACGGTCAAGCATAGCCACGCCCGCGTGCTGGAGATCGCAAATCAGGCAGGCGATACCCTGTGCCGATGGCTGGGTGCGGTGATTCAGAGAATGAAGTAAAAAAGATATACCATGAAAATCCTTTCGTTTGGTTCCCTCAACTACGATTATGCGCAGAGCATAGATGGCGTTTTGCCGGCGTATGATGTGCCGGAAAGCGCACTTTCCGACTATCTGCGGCCAGACTGGAGCGATGCGTGCATCAATGTCCGCACCGAGGAAGCCTACGAAACGGCCCATGAGGTGCTGCGGGCGGAAGGACTGTTTCTGGGCACATCGGCAGCAGCGGCTTTGCACGCAGCGGTGCAGGTGGGCCGCAGACCGGAGAATCAGGGAAAGAACATCGTGGTCATCGTCCCGGAACAACGGCATGAAATATCTGTCTACGCCGATGTACCGGCAGAAATGATAAAAACACGATGATGCGACTGAATTTTGAAAAGATTGCATAGGATTTTATAAAAGTATTATTCTTTCATGAATTTTAGCACTCTTCTATTGACACTGCTAATGAACGGTGCTATAACAGTGGCGTGCTCAGGAGGAAGGGCAAAAGGAGAGCCGCAAGGCTCCCCGGAAAGCCTTTCCGAGTGGACGCTTCAGATTTTTTGCCCCGACCCGAACGCCGGGATTGGAGGAATGATTTATGCTTATGCCGACTGTTTTCCATGAAAACCTGTTCGATGATTTCTTCGATCCGTTCTGGAATGACGCTGCACTGGAACGTATGATGAACCGTGAGGCTCGTGATACCTTTGGTAAGCGCGGTGCAAACATGATGAAGACCGATGTCAAACAGACGGACAACGGCTACGAAGTAGCGGTTGACCTGCCGGGCTGCAAGAAGGAAGACGTTCAGATGGATCTGAACGACGGCTACCTGACCATTCAGGCAGTGCGCAGCCACAGCAGCGACGAAAAGGATCAGAAGGGCCGCTATCTGCGGCGCGAATCCTTCTCCGGCACCTGCGCGCGCAGTTTCTACGTGGGCGATGTGAAGAAGGAAGACATCCACGCAAAGTTTGAGGATGGCGTCCTGCACATCGAGCTGCCTGCTCCTCAGCAGACGAAGGCTTTGCCTGAGAACCCGAATCTGATTGAGATCGAGTAAATGCCGACCGTGTGCGCCAAGGCATAACGTATATAGGATGCCCCCGGAGAGCTGCAATAAGCTCTCCGGGGGCATTTTTTGTTTCGCTATCTTTTCCGCAAGGGAAAACCATGGTATACTGAGAACAGCAACTCAGAATTTATGGAGGTACTTCACTATCCTGTGAGCCGGGAGAGCGGCTGGCTTTTGCGGTATACTCCGTTCGGAAAGATCAAAGCGCATGGAGGTAAAAAGCATGCTGACCTATACCTATGTTTCAGAGGGAACGTTTGCCCTGATGGAAAAACCAAAGCCGGTGTTGCAGCACGAGCGGGACGCCATTGTAAAGGTGACCCTTGCCAGTATCTGCTCCAGCGATCTGCATATCAAGCACGGCAGCGTGCCCCGGGCGGTGCCCGGCATCACGGTAGGGCACGAGATGGTGGGCATCGTAGAAGAAGTGGGCAGTGCGGTGACCAATGTGAAACCCGGCGACCGGGTGACGGTGAACGTGGAGACCTTCTGCGGAGAGTGCTTTTTCTGCAAAAAAGGCTTCGTGAACAACTGCACCGATCAAAACGGCGGCTGGGCGCTGGGCTGCCGCATCGACGGCGGGCAGGCCGAGTATGTCCGGGTGCCCTTTGCGGATCAGGGACTGAACAAGATCCCGGACGGCGTTACCGATCGGCAGGCGCTGCTGGTGGGCGATGTGCTGGCCACCGGCTTTTGGGCGGCACGCATCTCGGAAATCACCCCCGAGGATACCGTGCTGATCCTCGGTGCAGGGCCGACCGGCATCTGCACGCTGCTGTGCGTCATGCTGCACAGCCCCAAGCGCATCATCGTCTGTGAAAAGGACGCAAGCCGCCTGCAGTTCATCCGTCGGCACTACCCGCAGGTGCTCACCGTGCAGCCGGAGGACTGCGCCGCCTTTGCGCGTGCCCACAGCGACCACGGCGGGGCCGATGTGGTGCTGGAGGTGGCAGGGGCAGACTCCACCTTCCGGCTGGCATGGGAGTGTGCACGGCCCAACGCCGTTGTGACGGTGGTGGCGCTGTACGATAAGGCACAGACCCTGCCGCTGCCGGAGATGTACGGCAAAAACCTTACCTTCAAGACCGGCGGCGTGGACGGCTGCGATTGTGAAGAAACGCTGCGTCTCATCGCAGAAGGCAAGATCGATACCGAACCGCTCATCACCCACACCTACCCCCTGCGCCGAATCGCAGAGGGCTACGAGCTGTTTGAAAAGAAACGGGACGGCGTGATCAAGGTGGCAGTGGAGTGCTGACGGTCTGCGCCAAGGCACAACGCACATAAAGTGGCTCCGGAGAGCTGTAACAAGCCCTCCGGGGCCATTTTTGTTTCCCTGGCATCTTTTCCGCAGCGGCAAGGCGTGGTAGAATAATGGCAGAACCAATCCACAGGTGAGACAAATCGAACTGCAGAGAGAGGAGCTGTTTCTATGCAGTCTGATGAGCTGAAACGCCGGATCTCGGCAGGCAGAGGAGATGCTTTGGCTGATCTGGTTTTGAAAAAATGCCAAAATCGTCAATGTGTTTACCGATGAGATCGACACCGCTGATATTGCCATCAGCGGAAATTCGATCGTGGGCGTGGGTACGTATCACGGCCGGAAAGAAGTTGATCTGCACGGCAAATATGTCTGCCCGGGCCTGATCGATGGGCATATCCACATCGAAAGCTCCATGCTCTGTGGTCCGGCTTTCGAGCAGGCAGTGCTGCCCCACGGTACCACTGCGGTGGTCACAGACCCACACGAGATCTCGAACGTTGCGGGGCTGGAAGGCTTGGATTTTATGCTGGAAACGACAAAAAAAAAATCTGACCCTTTCGGTTTATTTCATGCTGCCCTCCTGTGTTCCGGCCACGGATCTGGATGAATCCGGTGCGGTGCTGAACGCAGAACAGCTCCGGCCTTACTACAGCGATCCCCGCGTGCTGGGGCTTGCGGAACTGATGAATGCCTACGGGACGGTGCGCTGTGACCCGAAGATCCTGCAGAAGATCAGCGACTGTACCGAAGCGGGAAAGATCGTGGATGGCCATGCACCGCTTTTGAGCGATAAGGACCTGAATGCTTATATTGCGGCAGGCGTTCAGTCCGATCACGAGTGCTCCAACATCGAGGAAGCCATGGAAAAAATTCCGGCGCGGACAATACATCATGATCCGGGAAGGAACGGCTGCCAAAAAAAATATGGAGGCCCTGATGCCGCTGTTCCGGGAGCCCTATTGCAGCCGCTGTATGCTGGTGACCGACGATAAGCACCCCGGAGACCTGCTGGACAGCGGCCACATCGATTCCAACATCCGTAAAGCGATCCGGCTGGGGGCGGACCCAGCAGTGGCCGTCAAAATGGCAACGCTGGTTCCGGCACAGTATTTTGGGTTCAAGCAGCGCGGTGCCGTAGCACCGGGGTATGCGGCCGACCTGGTTGTGGTTTCTGATTTGGAATCCTTTACGGTCGAACAGGTTTACAAGAATGGCACGCTGGTGGCCGAGCACGGAAAAACGCTGAAACCCGCACCGCTTGACATCGACCGTGTGAGATTTTCCCACGTTATGGATTCCTTTGATCTGGATGAGATCACACTGCAGGATTTGGAACTTCGGGAGAGCGGGGGAGCAGGAGCGTGTCATCTGCCTGAACCGGGGCGAGCTGCTTACGGAGGAAAAAAATCATCCCGTTCCCAACGGCATCCGGGCAAAGCTCCCGGTGTGGACCCGGAACACAACATCGTAAAACTGGCCGTTTTTGAGCGGCATCATCACTCCGGCCATGTGGGCATTGGCTTTTTAGGAAACTTCAGCCTGAAATGCGGAGCCGTTGCATCGAGCATCGCACATGATTCCCATAACCTGATCGTGGCAGGGGACAACGATGCCGACATGATGCTGGCCGGCAACACTGTGCGGAAAAACAAAGGCGGACTTGCGTTTGTGGCAGATGGACAGGTCGTGGCAGAACTTGCGCTTCCGGTGGCCGGATTGATGAGCACCGAAAGCGCAGAGAGCGTTGCGGCGAAAAAATGCAGGCGCTGAACGATGCCCTCAAGGCACATGGTGTAGCGGAAGACATCGGCATCTTTATGACCCTCGCCTTCGTCAGCCTTCCGGTCATTCCAAAACTCAGACTGAATACATACGGCATCATCGATGTAGCGCAGCAGAAAGTCGTTCCGGCTGTTTTTTTTAATAGGCGATAACAAAAATACTGCCGGAGATCGACCCGAATGGTCCGTCTCCGGCAACAGAACAGTTCGTTCCTACTCTTAGAAGCGAGCCACATCAAGAGAAAAATTGACGGAAATTCTTATTTGATAAATCGGAAGTTATATGTGGAGGAGGATTATTATGAATACAGTTAGAATGATTTTATGTGGAAATGTTGAAGATAGCAGAATGAATCCAAGTGAAAAGGTAGGAGTAGTATCAGTGGTTTTTGTTTCTACAGAGGAGGAAAAAATTAAGAATAAACTTAAAAAATTGCAAGATAAAAAAATCCTGAAAAATTTTATATGGAATACGTTACTCCATTAGATGTTGACTTAACAAGTTTAGAACACTATCCATCGATTGAAATATCAAAAAAAAGTGATTTACAATAGCAACTTAGAATTTGTGGAGGAAACAAATATGGAAGATAATAAATCAACGAATGTCAAAAAACGGTAAAATCAGGAATAACTTTTGGAAGTGCATTAGCTATGGTTATTAGTTATACAGCGTGGAAGTCTGTCGGTTGGGCGATTTTTCATGGATTACTTAGTTGGGTGTATGTCATATACTTCCTTTTGCGTTACTAAATTCACGTTTGTGGAAACAAACAAAAGCCCCGATGGGGCTCCGTTCACTGGGAATCCGGCAATTATCCCGAAAAAACTTGTCCGTGCGGCACAATTCCACACGGTTATTTCTGCGTGGGATGGTGATAAGCTGGCTGGTTCGCGCGCTTGATGATGGAGAAACAGTCGCATTTTTGCATGATCTTTTGGTGGACCCTGCATCATGGACAAATTGGAGATGAGCTGATGAAACGGATCATGAGTTTCATCAAAATCTTCTGTATTTATGCCGTCTGATCCCAAAACGATCCCATTTTATGAGCGATATGTTTCAACAATATGATAATTACTCTGCAATGGTGCGGAAGCACTTTTTGTGAGTTGGTATGATGGATCGATTTGCAGCTAGCAAGGAAACCGTAAGGGGTACAGAGCATGGATGCAAACTGTACCAGTAAAAGAAGGAAAGTCAAGAGTATGGAAACGGTATACATTGCAGGCGGGTGCCTTTGGGGCGTCCAGCATTTTTTTGACACGGTGCCCGGTGTACGGACGACCGAAGCCGGGAGAGCCAACGGAACAACAAACACGCTGGACGGCCCGTATGATGGATACGCAGAGTGCGTTAAAGTGGTCTTTGATGAGAAATGTACCAGTATTACAGAGCTTATGGAGCATCTGTTTGAAATCATCGACCCGTACAGCCTGAACAAACAGGGCGTTGATGTTGGAAAAAAGTATCGCACGGGGCTTTACAGCACAAATCCCGGACATCTGGAAGAAGCAAGAGCCTTTATTGACAGCCGGAAGGACCGGGATAAAATCGTTGTGGAAGTGCTGCCGCTGACGAATTACGTCCGGAGTGCAGAGGAGCATCAGCACCATCTGGAGCGGTACCCGGAAGATTGCAGCTACTGTCATATCCCGGATGAAGTCTTAAACAAATACAGGAATCAGTAAGCAAAGGAAAAACGAAAATGCGGGGATTGGGAACGATCATCAATGCGCTGGCCATTGTGATAGGCGGTGTGCTGGGTATTCTGTTCAAACGCTTTCTGAAAGAACGCTATCAGGATACAATCATCAAAGCCACGGGCTTTTCCGTGGTGTTTCTGGGAGCGGCGGGAACGCTCTCCAAGATACTGACGGTTAGGCCAGACGGAACTTTGAGCACCGGTGGCTCTTCTGACGGGGATTTTATGAATCGGAATTTGTAGAGGGGGTGTGATTATATGAAAAACAATAGCCCACAAAAGCAGGCCGCCATTTCTTGGATCATTTTGATGATAGGAATATTGCTCGCAGTAATAGGAGCAATGACGGCAAAGGAGTACAGAGTAAACCTATGCCTGCTAATCGGTGCAATGGTTGTTGTTGGTGGTATTGTATATCATCTCACCATGATGAAATGTCCTTATTGCGGTTGCTCGCTTGTTGGTTATAGGCCGATCCCTAAAGAATGTCCAAAGTGTCATAAAAAATTTGAAGAATAAGTTCGCGTTTATCAAGGTGAACATTTAAGTATTAAAAACGGGAGTGAAAACAAATGATGACCATTGCACAGATCATGGAAAAGATGATCGCCTTTTCCGAAGGGAATATCCATGACATCACGCACCTGAGCTGCGTGTGGACCTATGCCAAAACCATTGGTGAGCTGGAGGGGCTGGACGCAGACACGCAGTTTATTCTGGAGGTGGCGGCCATCACCCACGATATCGCCTGCCCGCTCTGCCGCAAAAAGTACGGCAACACCAATGGTAAATATCAGGAGCAGGAGAGTGCTCCGCTGGTGCGGGAGTTCTTGGCGGATACCGGCATGACAGCAGAGCAGATCGACCGGGTGGCCTATCTGGTAGGGCACCACCATAGTCCGGCGCAGATCGACGGCATTGACTATCAGATTCTGATTGAGGCAGATTATATATCGTCAATGCGTCCGAAAGCGGGTACGACCAGCAGGCAATCCGAACCTTTATGGAACATACGATGAAGACGGCAGCAGGTATCCGGCTGACGAAAACAGTGTTTGAGTGTAAAAATGATTCAGAAGCATTGCTTTGAATCTGGACGAAGTGGGGGATAAGCTGTTTTACCTGCCGAACCTCGCGCAAATTTCAACAAATGGTATGAAGCAGTTGCTCTCTGTCCCTGTCAGTGGACAAAACTTCGGTTTGTCGGCGATGACCGAGGAAATTTATGCGACTTTTCAAATTGAAAGTATCCGCGCGACCCGCAGCAGTAGTATCCGTTATATCCTCGATGGCTATGCCCCTCGTGATGAACAAGAAGCCCGCATCTATGGTATGAAGCGCGGACTGGAGTTTATCGCGAATCGTCAGAATAGGATCACCGAGGAGAATCTGCATTACCTATATCAGATCAGCACAGGGGATTATCTCCCGGATGAAGATCGATTACTGCCAAACCGCTTTTATCGGCATGGCGAGGTTTTTATTGTGGGCGGTGAAGAACCCAGACCGGGACTTTCGGCAGAGCGGCTTCCCGGTGCCATGAAATGTCTTGTCGATTTTGCGAATGCCAATGACGGCATCAATGAGCTGCATAAGGCTGCCATTCTGCACTTTGCCTTTGCGTACTACCACCCCTATTTTGACGGGAATGGACGCACTGCACGGCTATTCCACCTCTGGTATCTTGTTCAGCAGGGCTATCCTGCGGCACTGTTCACGCCGTTTTCCCGATACATCGCTGAAAACAAGGACGCATATTACAAAGCCTACGAACGCGTGGAGAGAAATGCTCTGATTTCCGGCTATACGGATGTGACTCCCTTTCTGTTCTACTTCTGCAATGAGGTCTATAACCGCCTGCAGGTGGATGCAGTCCCGCCGAAAACTGATCTTGAGGTATATCAAACTGCTCTTGCGGAAGGAAAAATCACAGAAAAAAGAACGGCTGCTGCTCTGGGAGTATGTTCTGTCTGCTTATGGTGCAGAGGAGTTTACCACAAAGCAGCTGGAAAAGGATTTCCGAAACGCTGCGTATGCAACCATTCGGACGTTTGTGATGAAATTCCATGAGATGGGGCTGCTTACTGCAAGAAAAGCAGGAAACAGGGTGTTCTATCGTGTCGGTGGGACTTCTGACGGTCGGCCATTAAGAGCAAAATGCAGCTTATCCGATTTGTTGAGATAATTCGCTATCCGATGAAGTATTAGAAGTAAAATAGAGAAAAAGTCCTACAAGGCTCAAATTGGACCACAAGACCGACCGAAAACCCTTGTAGGGCTTGTTTTTTGAGCTTTTTCAAATTTATATGTGAAAAAAGTTGTCTAGGACTTGACATCGTGCAGAGTTCATGGCCACCATACAAGAAAGTGACCGCCCAGTGAAAGTGTGTTCACAGAAAAGATAAGAGGCATCCGACTCAGAATCGGGTGCCTCATTTTGTCATGCAAAGTTTTCTCTGAATGATCTTTCCCCAAGGCAGCATCTGGTCGAGACGCTCTTCCAAGCCTTCCAGCTCACCCTTTCTGCCCCCACATTGCCGCACACGGCAATGACTTCGCAGTTGTTATAGTGCTCTTTCAGCCACGGGATGATAATCGATGTGTCCAGACCGTCGGAATATGCCAGCACGACCTTTTTGACCTCAGACATAGGAACTGCCTCCGTTCAAACCAACTTATATACTTTTCGATTTCCCTCGTGCAATTTCATGATTGCAGTGTCCGTTATACGGTCACTTGGAAAATGTGTAAAAAGTGTTCTGCATATAGCAGCAATAATATGAAAGCAGTATTTCACAGCGGGGCATTATGAATCTATAATAGGTAGTTGGAAATAAACAGAAAGAGGGTCTTTTTTGATGGCAACGATATTTTCAAGAGAAGAAAAGAAGCAGAGGCACTGTTCGGGGAGATACTGAAAAATCCAGAAGCCTGCCGACGCCTGATGGATACCTTTCAACGACTCGCTGGACATGGCAGACGTACTGGATGCGCCGACCGTGAGTGCACAGCAGTTTGCCGCAGCGCTGTTCAATGCCTACGAGAACAAGGATCTGTCTGCCTTTCTGATGGCGATCTGCCAGCACAGTATGTTTGACCTGCTACGGAACGCTGCTCTGATCCCGTTCAAATTCAACGCCGATGGTCAGCCGAACCCGGTGATCCTGACGGATGATGCCGGCGTTCTTTTGCCGAACAACAAATTTGCCGTGAGCAGCAAAGTATACGACCGGTTCATCCGGGTGTTCCAGAAGCAGGAAAAGGTAAAAATGTACCTTGCCAGCGGCTACTGCAAGTATCACGGCTACGACGAAGGCTCGATGGATGTGGTGGAGTACCACTACAACCAGCATTTGGGGCTGCTGCTGATCTACGAACTGCCGGACACCGTGAAGCAGAAGGTGACGGAAGCGGAGGCCTACTCCACCGTCTGGGATATCCAGATGAAGCTGCAGCACGCACTGCCCCGTTCCGTGGTCTACTATGGACAGGACACGCTCAAGGACGGCGGAACCCGCTACGATGAACTTGGCGTTTTTCTGCCGCTGGAACACTTTGCCGACCGGCTGGAACGCCATGTGGAAACTGCTACCAAGATCGTTTACGGCGAGTAAACGCCCTGTAAACGAACTCCCTTTATAAGTGCATCACAGCAAAACAAAACGCAGCGATCCGTTAAAAGATTCGCTGCGTTTTGTTTTATAAGGGAGAATGGAAATGCTGCACATCAGGTGCAATAACGGAAAGTCTTGTCAGTGACAATACGGGCGAAGATCAGCCCTAACGGCAGTGCCACGATGATGAGAATGGCATCTGCAAACCATGTGGCGGAGTCCATCAGAGACAGGATGCCCAGATTATAGATGGCACGGTAGAAATACAGTCCCGGTACCATGATAACGATGGACGGCACAGTGACGGAGATGCGGGGATAACCGGCGGCGCTCTTCAGGCAGGAGGCCAGCAGTCCGGCCAGCAGTGCGCCCAGAAACGCTGCAACAGCGGGCGGAAAGCCCGCAAGGCTCACCAGCTCCAGCCGGAACGTGTTCGTTACCGCACCGATAAGGGCGGCGCAGACTGCCAGGTTCCGGGGACTGTTGAACATGAGCGAAAAGCCGAACACACCGCCAAAACTTGCCAGCAGCCGGAACACGATCTCTTCCGGGAGTGTCAGGCTCAGGGCAGGGAACTGCACCGGCTGCAAATGCAGCAGCAGTGCCATGATCCAAGCCGTCATGGTTGCCACCAGAATGATGAGGACGGCGTAGGCCAGACGTTCCAGCCCGGAGCGCATATCCAGCTTGGCAAGGTCGATGCCGCTGGTAATGAACGGAAAGCCCGGAATGATGAAGAGCATGGAGCAGATATATACCCGCCTCGTGCTGCGCCGATACGGTAAACAGCACCTCTGCCAGCTTCAGCAGGATGGCATACACGAGGCTTGCTGAAGACAGACCGACGCCGTAATGCCCAGAAACAGGGTGAAATGGTGCTTTGTCAGCTTGCACCGTACAAAGTTGCCGATGCCTGCACCGCAGAAGGCACACAGCATTTCCACAATGCCGCCGCCCAGCAGAAAGGTGAAGCAGCTGCAGGCCAGTGCAGCTGCAAAGCCCAGTGCGATGGGCGAATACAAGCCGTGGATGCGCTCGATCTCATCGAGGTGGCTGTGCAGTTCTTCGCCGGTCATAAATTTTCCTTCCCGGTCGAAGTCGTTGACGAAATGCTCCAGTCGGTTCAGTCGGGAGGTATTCACGCCCGTATTTGTCAGACAGAGTGACTGGGTATAACACTGGTCACCATCAAAGCAGGTGAACTCAATGGACAACAGGCCGATGTCCGCTGTTGTTGTGACTCCCAGCTCCCGCGAAAGGGTGTTCATGGAGCTTCGGACACGCCATGCGCCGGTGCCGCATTCCAGCAGCATCAGCCCGGTGCGTCCAATGACGGAGGCTTTTTCCACAAGCCCCGCCTCGGTAATGGGAACGCCTTTGCTGGCCGACGCATAGTCGTGCCAGTAGACTTCCATGTGATTTTTGATGATCTCACTTTGCCGTTGTCCCATACCGGAAAGCCTCCTTTGTGATATGGGAATGTTGCAGCCGTTTCAAGACTGCGGTGCTATTATAAGGGAAATTGCAGGGCGGGTAAAACGTATCTTGGATATGCCGGCAATGTTTGTTTGGTATTTCAAAAGAAGAAAAGTGGTTCCTTGTTTTTCTTGTAAGAGCACGGGGTTGATGGTATCATAGAGGCAATGTAATCTTCAATGGTGGAAACCAACTGTTCCCGGCTGGTGAATGTCTGTCCGTAATAGCATTCACGTTTCAAGATTCCCCAGAAGCCCTCCATCGGGCCATTGTCAATACAGCGGCCAACACGGGACATACTTTGCGTCATTCCGGCATCCAACAGCTTCTTGTGGAAGGTTCTGCTGGTGTATAGCAGTTTTTACGGAGCAATGCGTCTGTTACCCGTATATTTTCCCCACGATCTTTCCGCGTGCTGCGGCAGGCAGGAGCTTGCACAGCAGGCTCAGGAACTTATACTGTGCACCGGCAACATAAACGACCGCCGGCTTCTTTTTTCCACAATACCGGCGATGTACCGTCCAATGCGTGCCGGGTCCATGCCGTTTTGCTCGTCATGCTCCATCTGACTGACGCTCCGGGAGATGCGCCCGCCGTATTCATCATCGCCGAGAATGCTTTTCTGACGTGCTTTTGCAAATCCGGTGCAGATGTCACCCAGTTCTACGACGGTAACATGGATGCCGTAGGGCTTGACTTCATTTGCCAGACGTAAGAGTAAGAAGAAACGGCGGCTTTGCTTGCGGAGTAGAAGGTCTGGAACGGAATGTGTGCTACGGCGGCAACAGAGCTGATGTTCACAATATGCCCCTTCCCCGGCGCAGGAAGGGGAGAACTGCTTTATTTACAGTGACTGTCCCGAAAAAGTTCACATCAAACTGCGCTTTGGCTTGCTCCATGGACGTAAACTCCACCGCACCGGAAATCCCAAAGCCTGTACAGTTGATCACTGCATCAATTTTGGTCTCTTTTTGGATGACCTGCTGCACAGCGGCGTTGACCGCATCTTCATCGGTCACATCGACAGACAGATGGGTGGGTAACACCCTCCATAGGGATATTCCTGCGGCACTCATGATCACTCATAGACGATGCAGCCATTCTCTTTCAGAGCGGATGCCGTGCACCGTCCGATGCCGGAGCTTCCGCCGGTAACAATAACGACCTTGTTGGTTTCTCCCGCAATGATTTTCCTCCTGAAAATGTTGATCTGGTTCGAGTATACCGCATCGCAAGATGACTGTCTATACGGATAGCCGGATTGTGAAAAAGCACAGGGATCAACTTGCGCAAATTTTTCGCAGATTGGCCTCTCTTTTTTTTACACAGCCAATGCCAATTAGCGCTTGAAATCAAAATGCTGCGCAAGTATACTATACTAGTTATACTGTACAAGCTTGATCACAAATCAGTACGCCAGTTGACCATAAAAGACATACCAGAATTGAAGCGTGCGGCGGAATCGAAACCCTGCGAGGATGAAGAACATGAAATTCGATAGAAGACTTACAGATGAAATCTACACTTCCGATACGGTAAGGCTGGGAAAAGATGCATTTCAGACCATGCAGGAGACGATCTATCATAATGGCGGTGTCGGAACCATTACCGGGTACTATGATGCCGAATTGTCGATCCTGTCGGTCAGTAATTTGTTGCTTCATAATCTGAACCACAGCTATGAGTCCCTGATGGAGCAGACAAAGGGTTCACTGAAGAATCTTTTCTATAAGAAAGATGCCGCATTCCTTGACAATGCACGCTTTCGTCAGATTCAGGGCGCAGGAGAAGGCCGGATCCTCACAGCAGATGGTTCTCCCGTCTATGTGCGTCTCTATAAAGAAGATGCAGTCGATACGGATGGAACGCCGATCTGGATCCTGTCGGTACAGATGAACTGGGCGTATGAGAACCTTGCGCTGGTCAATGAATCCATCCATTCTGCACTATGGTATTTTTTTGAGTGCAATGAAAACGGTGAAATCGTCAATGTAAACTGGAGCCATGCGTTCCGGCAGATGCTTGGATATCATGACATTCTGGATTTTCCGAACAAACTGGATTCGTGGTCGAACCTTCTGCACCCGGAGGATCATGACCGGGTAATGCAGCTGCTTTTGGAAACGATTGCGGACAAAGCCAATACTACAAAATATAATGTTGAGTACCGACTGAAAATGCAGGATGGCCAATACCAGTGGTTCCGGGCATCGGCGGAGGTGATACGCCGTCTGGATGGCTCGGCCAACCGAATTGCCGGAATCATCAGCAACATTGACGCGGAAAAAAGAAGCCGGATGCAGGCGCAGCGGGCAGCGGCATTTCACCGTGCATTTACCAGCGCAAACCTCTGCGAATACTATGTAAATCTGGAAAAGAACACCTTTGATACTTTCAAAGTGGAGCCCTCTTTGATGACGGCCTTTGAGCAGAGCCACACATGGGATGAACTGATCAGATTCTTTGTGGATAACTATGTGGTTGAAGAGGACAAAAAGTCTGTAACGGATTTCTACAATCGCGCCTACATCACGGAAAAAACTAAAGGGGCTTGAGACGGAGCTGTGTCAGGAGTGCCGCATCGTTCTGAATGGGGAGGAACGATGGGTCAGCAACGTGGTCATGCGCGGCGAGATCGAAGATTCCGAATATGCGATGATTTTTCTGCGGGACATCACAGAGTCCAAAGCAGAGACGGCACGGCGGATGCAGATGGCCTCAGATAACGCATCTATGGATCTTTTGATCAAGAGTATGGTGCGTCTGCTGGACCGCTTTGTCGTCTGCGATCTGGAGAATGACCGGTATCGGTTCTATAATCTGCAAGGTGACATGATCTATGCGCCGACGGGGGCTTACCATGATTTTGTGGAGCAGGTGGCTGCAAAGTATAAGACGTTGGAGCCATTGGCGGCGATGGACGCATTGTTCTCACCGGAAAATATCCGCAGAGAATTTGCAGGATGAGAACGACATCTACAAATTTGAATACTGCTCTATGGATGAGAACACCTATAAGATCGCTTCCTTCATTCCGCTGGAGTGGAATGGCACAAAGCTGGTCAAAGCGCTGCTGGGCTCTATGGATGTGTCGCAGGAGAAAAAAAGGCCGAGATCGAATCCCATAAGGCACTGAAGGAAGCGTACCGGGCAGCGGAAAACGCAAACTGCGCCAAGACGGAATTTCTCTCCAATATGTCCCATGACATCCGTACACCGATGAATGCAATCATTGGCTTGACCGCCATTGCTGGTGCGAATATCGAGAGTCAGGACAGGGTGATCGAGTGCCTTGGCAAGATCACAAAGTCGAGCCGTCATCTGTTGGGACTGATCAATGAAGTGCTGGATATGGCCAGAATCGAGAGCGGGCGAATGAGCCTTGCCGAGGAGGATTTCAGCCTGTCGGAGCTGGTCGATAACCTGCTCACCATCACAAAACCGGCAATCGACGAGCACCAACATCAGCTCGAAGTCCACATTGAGCACATCGAGCACGAAGCGGTCTGCGGCGACAGCCTGCGCATCCAGCAGATCTTTGTGAACCTGATGAGCAACGCCGTCAAGTACACCCCGGGAGATGGAGGAAACATCACCCTTACGATCAAGGAAAAACCGAACGGTTTCTCGGAGCTTGGCTGCTACGAGTTCTCCATCGAGGACAACGGCATCGGTATGACGCCGGAATTCCAGAAGATCATGTTCGAGCCGTTCAGCCGGGCAGACGATCACCGGACGACCAAGGTGCAGGGCACCGGTCTTGGCATGGCCATTGCAAGAAACATCGTCAACCTGATGAATGGTGACATTCAGGTCGAAAGCGCTCCCAACAAGGGAACGAAGATCACGGTCACGGTCTATCTGAAGCTTCAGGAGAACGAGAAGGAACAGGAAAAAAAACTGAACTGCTCGATCTGCCGGTACTGGTCGTGGACGATGACAAGACCTGCTGCGAAAGCACCGTTGCGACCCTTCAGGAGATCGGCATAGCGGGCGAATGGGCCCTGACCGGCAAGGAAGCCGTGGAACGCTGCGCGGCGCGGCACAAGACCGGCCGCGACTATTTTGCGGTGATTCTGAAGACTGACTGGAAGATGCCGAAAATGGACGGTATTGCAACCGCCAGAAAAATCCGGGAACAGGTAGGAGAAGATGTCACGATCATCATCCTGACTTCCTTTGATTTCAGTGAGATCGAAGAAGAAGCCAGAGCAGCGGGCGTGAATGCGTTTATGGCAAAACCGCTGTTCCGTTCTCGTCTGACGGCAACTCTGCGGCAGTTTACATCCGGGAAAAAGGAGAAGAACGCCCGGAACTATCTGGAAGACTTTGCGAAGGAAAACTATGCGGGTAAGCGGATCCTTCTTGTGGAAGATAACGAGCTGAACCGTGAGATCGCAACCGAGATCATAGGCATGACGGGCGTGACCATCGACAGCGCCGAAAACGGAAAAATTGCAGTCGAAAAGGTGATGGAAGCGCCAGAAAAGTGGTACGATCTCATTTTCATGGACATCCAGATGCCCATCATGAATGGTTACGAAGCCACTGCTGCGATCCGTTCGCTTGCCGGCAGCCGGGGGCAAAGTGCCCATCATTGCCATGACGGCAAATGCCTTTGCCGAGGACGTGCAGCTGGCAAAGAACACCGGCATGAACGAACATATCGCCAAACCGCTTGATTTGAATAAGCTGAACGATGTGCTGAAACAGTGGCTGTGATCTGTGCATTGCAGTAAACGCGTGGTATCTTGTATTGAAATAGCTGCACAACCGCAGCGCAACATTGAAAAATAAGGCTGAGGCCCCAATTGCTCCAGCCAATGTCAGAGTTTCTTCATTGTCCATCAAAAATACGTTGGTACGTTTTACACTGTGACGATTCAAAAAACAAAGGAGAGGTGTTTTACTATGATCTACAAAAAGCAATACGGCCACCCATTTGATACCGAAAGTGTAGTGGGTTCTTCTTTAGCCCATGATGGAAACGATCCCCTATCTGACCAAGGAGCCGGATGGTTTCTCCTATGCCATGGAACCGCAGGATGTCCTGTATGGTCTTGGCGAAAACGTCCGTCCGTGGTATCAACAAGCGCGGCTGGGTGTACGAGAGCAAATGCTCCGATGACGGCAACCATACCGAGGGCAAAATCCTCGCTGTACGGTGCTTATAATTTTATGATCGTGTCCGGCAAAGCCACTTTTGGCTTTTTTATCGACTATCCCGGCAAGGTCACCTTTGACTGCGGCTACACCGATCTGGACACCCTGCGGGTGACAGTGGCCGAAGAAAATTACGACCTTTACATCATTGAGGGTGAAAGCCCGACCGATATTGTGCACCAGTTCCGCCAGCTGGTAGGGCGCAGCTACATCCCGCCCAAATGGGCCTTTGGTGCCACCCAGAGCCGCTGGAGCTACATGAACGAGGACGAAGTGCGCGAGGTTGTGGCCAACTACCGCACCAACAACATGCCGCTGGACGCCGTGGTGCTGGATATTGACTATATGGAGCGCTACAAGGACTTTACGGTGGACGAGCAGCGCTTTCCCCATTTTGCAGACTTTGCCGCCGAGATGATGAAAAAGCGCAGGGCATCCATCTTGTCCCCATCATCGATGCAGGAGTCAAAATCGAAGAGGGATATGATGTGTACGAGGAGGGCGTGAAAAACGGCTACTTCTGCACCAATCAGGATGGCACCCCCCTTTGTGGCCGGTGTGTGGCCGGGCCGGGTGCATTTCCCTGATATGCTCAACCCCGAAGCCCGCGCCTGGTTTGGCAGTCAATATAAAGTTCTGCTGGATCAGGGGATCGAGGGCTTCTGGAACGATATGAACGAGCCTGCCATCTTCTACTCTGAAGAAACGCTGAAAAAAAGACCTTTGCCAAAATTGACGAGTACCGCACCCAGAACCTAGATATTTCCACCTTTGGTGCTTTTACCAGCATGGTGGCCGGGCTTTCCAACAACGAAAATGACTACAAGCTGTTCTATCACAACACCAAACAGGGCCGCATGCGGCACGATAAGGTACATAATCTTTTTTTTGTTATAACATGACCCGTGCGGCAGGCGAGGCTTTTTGAGCAGCTGGAGCCGGATAAGCGCATTTTAATGTACTCCCGCTCGGCCTGCATTGGTATGCACCGGTATGGCGGTATCTGGACCGGCGATAACCAGTCCTGGTGGAGCCATATTCTGCTCAGCCTGCACATGATGCCCTCCCTGAACATGTGCGGTTTCCTGTACGAAGGCCCCGACATTGGCGGCTTTGGCAGCAACACCACCGAGGACCTTGTGCTGCGCTGGTACGGCGTGGGCATCTTCTCTCCCCTGCTGCGCAACCACTCCGCCGCCGGCACTCGCAAACAGGAACCTTACCGCTTTAAGAACAAGGCTGCCTTTGCCGGTATTCTGCAGCTGCGCTACCTGCTGCTGCCCTATATTTACAGCGAGTACATGAAAGCTGCCCTGCGCGACGGTATGTACTGTATGCCGCTGGCCTTTGCTTTCCCCAATGACGCCTTTGCACGCCAGGTAGAGGACGAGGTAATGATCGGCGAAAGCCTGCTGATTGCCCCGGGCTATATGAGCAAAATACGCCCGCGGCCGGTATGTCTACCTGCCGGAAGAGATGCTGCAGGTGCGGGTAAAGTGCAGTGAGAACGACCGCATGGAAACCACCGTTCTGCCCGCTGGTCATCATTACATCCCGGTGGAGCTGGACGAAGTGGTGTTCTTTGTGCGCAAGGGGCACCTTCTGCCCCTTGCCAAGGACGGCAAAAAGATCCAGAGCGTTGCCGATGTGGATTTTGCAGATCTGCGCCTGCTTGCCTATGCTCCCGATGGTGCATCCTATGAATACTATACCGATGACGGCGAGACAAGGGACTATGATAAGCCGGAACATTTTGTGCATATCACGCTGGATGCGGATGGAAACGCAAAGAGCGATCGTGCTACGGTCAAAGTAGAAGGATAATCGTCAGTCATTACGCAGTTCCTACAGAGTGACAGCGTTTCAGCTTGAAATGCTGCCACTCTTTTTTTGTTGTCTATATCACAGATAAAATAGCGTTCCATCTTTGAAAACAGCGTAAAGATTTATTATAATAAGATAAATAGTTGTGACTTTTACAAAGGAGGGCTGAAGTATGGCAGCACAGCGCACCTATCTGGCAATCGACCTGAAAAGTTTCTATGCCTCGGTGGAGTGCGTAGACCGCCATCTGGACCCCTTGACCACCAATCTGGTGGTGGCAGACGCCTCCCGCACCGAAAAGACCATCTGCCTTGCGGTGTCGCCCTCCCTGAAAGCTTACAAGATACCCGGCAGAGCACGGCTGTTTGAAGCCGTTCAGCGGGTGAAAGAGGTCAACGCCCAGCGGCTACAGACCGCCATCCGGCAGAAAAAGGCAGTCCGGGGAGAGGACGGCAAAATACCACTTTGCCAGCACCTCTTTTGATGCCAACGCCCTGAACGCAGACCCTGCACTGGGGCTGAGTTACATTGTTGCGCCGCCCCGGATGCAGCGGTATCTGGATGTGTCCACCCAGATCTACAAGACCTACCTCAAATATGTGTCCCCGGCAGACATTTACCCCTACTCCATCGACGAGGTTTTCATTGATGTGACGGGCTATCTGCCCTATTATCACATGAGCGCCCATGATCTTGCCATGACGATGGTGCGCGACGTGCTGTACAACACCGGCATCACGGCAACGGTTGGCATCGGCCCCAACCTGTACCTTGCAAAGCTGGCGATGGACATCGTAGCAAAACACATTCCAGCGGACAAGGACGGCGTGCGCATTGCGAGCTGGACGAGCAGTCCTATCGGTATCTGCTGTGGAACCACAGACCCCTGACGGATTTCTGGATGACCGGTCCCGAACCGTCAAGCGGCTGGAAGCTCATGGCATCTACACCATGGGGGACTTGGCACGGTTTTCCATCCACGGAGAAGATCGTTTGTATGAGGTTTTCGGCGTGGACGCAGAAATCCTTATTGACCACGCATGGGGCTATGAACCCTGCGGTATGGAGCAGATCAAAAGCTACAAGCCCAGCACCAACAGGTATCAGCGAGGGGCAGGTGCTGACCTGCCCATACCCCAACGATAAGGCAAAGCTCATCGTCCGGGAGATGGCGGAGATTCTGATGTTCCGGCTCACCGAAAAGAAGCTGGTGACGGAATCCATCACCTTGGAGATAGGCTACGACCGGGAGAACGTGGACAAGGGCGGTTATCGTGGTCTGACCCAGACCGACCGCTACGGCAGAACCATCCCCAAGGCAGCTCACGGCACTATCCGGTTTGATGCGCCCACCAATCTGGGCAGCACCCTCATCAACGAAAGCGCAAAGCTGTTTGAGCGCATCACCGACCCGGCGCTGACGGTGCGGCGCATTACCATCAACGCCAACAAGGTCACGCCGGACGAGGGCTTCTATCAGGTGGACTTTTTCACCGACACCAAGAAGCTGGATAGGGAGAAAAAACTCCAGCAAGCCATGTTGGGCATCAAGAACAAGTACGGCAAAAATGCCGTACTGAAAGCCAGCAGCTACGAGGAAAGGTGCCACCATGCGCCAGCGCAATGCGCAGATCGGCGGGCACAGCGCAGGAGGTTCGGATGGAAAACTACAAAAAATAGCAAGATCGGACAAGAGACTGCCCAAAAAGTATGGGGATATCATAGAGATGGAACGCCCCCAGACTGAAGAATCCCTTCGCAAGCATCCCCGCATGACCTTGCAGAACCGGGCGAAGATCTTCTCTCCCTTTGCAGCACTGCGAGGTTATGATGAGCAGCTTGCCGCAGAAAAGCAGCGCACCGAGCGTGTGCCCAAGCGCATTCTGACCGAGGAAGAAATGTCCGCTCTGTCCGATCGGCTGATGCAGGTCACCAAGGGCATGACCATTACGGTGCGGTACTTCAAGGAAGACACCGCCCACCCGGAGGTTCCAGCAGTGGGTAACTACATCACACTGACCGGAAAAGCAGACCGCATCGACCCGGTGTTCCGCACCTTGCAAGTGGGCGACACCGTGGTGCCCTTTGAAGATCTGGTGGA
>VOFJ01002925.1_pt1 | contig 109747 bp, 148 predicted proteins | sample 5384081 | NCBI WGS metagenome assembly VOFJ01 (sample SAMN12384729, study PRJNA508395) | human gut metagenome | isolation source: healthy gut I | host: Homo sapiens | reverse complement strand
ATGTTTTTGCAGATACAGTAAAAAGCTGTGCCGGCTTTCTTCGCCGGGGTACAGCAAAAAGACTGAACATATCCTTTGTGTATAATGCGCCGTTTTCGGTGCAGTAAGCGGTGTTGCCCGATGCAACGGTTATTGACGCAATTTTCCCGCATCGGCTGAAAGCGTTGTTTCCGATTGATTTAACGCTTGCGGGGATGTTGATTTTACTGAGCGACGCACAGCTTCCGAATGCGTAATCGCCGATATATTTTACTTTTGACGGTATGGTTATATTGTCAAGAGCATCGCAGAAGTAGAAAGCATTATCTGAAATTTCTTCAAGATTTGCAGGGAGGTTTATGCTGCTGAGCGAAAGGCATTGAAAAAAAACACTGTATTCGATAGAGGTAACGGTTGACGGAAGAGTGACCTTTTCGAGTTTTAAGCAGCTTGAAAAGGTACTGTCATTTACAGCGGTTATACCGGCAGGTATAGCGATGCCCGTGAGCGAACGGCAGTAGTAGAAAGCCTGTGCGCCTATGTAGCTGACCTTTGACGGTATTTTTATCGAGGTGAGTCCCTCACAGCTGTAGAACGCCTTATCGTCAATGGTCGTAACATTTTCGGGGATAGTGACTGTTGTGAGTTTTGGACAATACGCAAAAGCACTTTTCGGTATTACTGTTATGGTGGACGGCAGCTTTACCGTTGTGAGATTATCGCAGGTGCTGAATACATATTCGCCAAGCTCGGTTATACCGTCGGGGATTGTTACCGAGGTAACGCTTGAGCCGTTGAAAGTGTTTGCGAGTTTCGTGACTTTTCTTCCGCCTATGGCAGACGGTACGACAGCTTCTCCGCCTTTTCCGATATAGCTTCCGATAGTAATGTTCCCGTCGGAGCCTATTGTTGTATTCAAAGTTTCCGTCGGGGCTTTTGTAGATTGTCGCCGCACTTGCACATACTGCGCAGATAACACCCAGAGTAACGGCTGTTACCGCGACAGTGAGGCATTTTACAAATTTCATCTGTATTTCCTTCTTTCACGTATAGTTGTATGGTTTATATACAAAAAAGGCATAGTTCCCCGCAGAACTATGCCGATATGACAAAAAATATACAATTTTAAGCTTAATGCGAAAATATCTGTCGTTTTCATACTGTTCCCCTGACAAAAGCTTTCGTTATTAAACTTTTCTTTCCAAAGGAAGTATAGCATAAATGCGGATATTTGTCAATAAGCAGGCAAAGCCGTGTAAGCCTTACTGGTCAAGCCTGAAATGCACGGGTATGCCGTTTCGGTAATCTATCTTCGGTTCGCCCTGTATAAGAGGCAGGAAGTAATTCAGTGCGTCTATCGTAACGTTGTTTCCCTCGGGGGTTATCCATTCTTTCGGGAAATATTTAGCCTTTTGTTTGCACATTCTCTTACGTCAAGCGGAGCAATCCCTACACGGTAAGGATTGTTGCTGATTCGTCTGAATCCCATCATCACGCCGCTGCCGCCGTATTTGAGTGCCTCGTTCACAGCCGCCGCACCTATTCTCCACGCTTCGTCAAGGTCGGTGAGAGAGGCTATATGTGAGCCGCATCTCTGCATTACGTTAAGCTCTATTGAACGCACCTTGCAGCCCATATGGTCACGGGTAAGCTCTTCAAGATATTTACCGACACCCGACAGATATTTATGACCGAATGCGTCGGTGGCTTCCGAGCGGCTCGCAAGGCAGTCTATACCCTCGGATACGGCTACGATAACAGCCTTGTATCTTTCGGATATTCTTTTTCACGTCCTCAAGGTAACGCTCCTGTGAAAAGTCGCTTTCGGGAAGGTAGATAAGGTGTGGAGCAGGCTCTCCGTTTGCACGCAGTACACAGGACGATGCCGTGAGCCAGCCTGCGTCACGTCCCATTATTTCTACTATTGTAACGGAGGGAATGGAGTATACACGGCTGTCACGGATTATTTCCTGTAATGTTGTCGCAACGTATTTTGCCGCAGAGCCGAAACCGGGAGTATGGTCGGTAAGCGGTAAATCGTTGTCTATCGTTTTCGGCACGCCGACAACCTTTATATCAATGTGGTTTTCTCTGAAATAAGCGTCCAGCTTCATTACGGTATCCATCGAATCGTTGCCGCCGATATAGAAAAAAGCCTTTATATCATACTTTGCAAAGGTCTGCGTGATACGCTTGTAGTCGCTGTCATCGTCACTGCTGTTTTTCAGCTTGAAACGGCACGAGCCAAGCACCGTCGAGGGAGTGCGCTTCAGTAACTGCTTGTCGTTTTCTGTGATAAGCACTTCCTTGAGGTCGATAAGGTTATCGTTCAGTATACCCTCTATACCGTTCAGCGAGCCGTATATTCTGCCAATCTCGTTATACTTCTCCGCCTCGTCAAAAAAACTCCGCAAAGCGATGAATTTATCGCCGCCGTAGGACCGCCCGACTGTGCAATAGCTATATTCATTATCTTTTCTCCGTTTCGTCTTTTGCATTACCGCAAGATTTCCGGTGATTATTGTACCATTATAATGACAATTTTACAACCGGAAAACCGAAAACGGCTTGAATTTTGTAGCTTTAGCTAAAGCGGCTGTTAATGATAACCTTTACATAGTCCGAAATATGAGATGCTGTGTAACGGCGTTACATAATGTTAAGGTAATATTCTTTAATTGTTTCCCGAAAGCCCGAAGCTGACCGATAGCGCATTATCGACCTTGTTCATTGCTCCCTCGTCAAGCTCGCCCATACGTTCCTTGAGCCTTTGCTTATCAAGCGTTCTTACCTGTTCGAGCAGGACTATCGAATCCTTCGCAAGACCGCAACGGTCGGCATTTATCGAAATGTGGGTCGGAAGCCGTGATTTATCCTTCTGGCTGGTTATTGCGGCGGCGATAACGGTAGGGCTGTGGCGGTTTCCGACATCGTTCTGGACTATAAGTACGGGACGCATACCGCCCTGCTCACTTCCGACAACGGGGGCTAAGATCTGCGTAGTATATCTCTCCTCTTTTTTTACAAACATGGTTTTCTTCCTTTCTGTTCGTATGCGATGCTTTGAACGTATCTGATGTACACGGTTATTTTTAACCGTCTGCACGGAATTATACAGCAACTGACCGTTTGTAAGGCGGTCGGTTTATATAGTATATTATTACAGTCGGATTTTGGTGAAATTGCTCGTTTTCGGGTAAATAACGGTTGATTATCGGTCGGAATTATTGTATAATAGTATAAATCTACTTTTCTGACGGAGGTAAATATGAATAAAAAATTCAAGATAACACTGTGTGCGGTGCTGTGTGCGTCAATGCTTGCAGGCTGTGCGGATAACAGCGCAAGCGGCGGTTCTGCCGTATCATCGGACAGCTCGTCCGATACACAGACAACATCATCTGTATCGGGGATCGACCGACAGCAGTTCGGATACATCGTCTGAAACAAGTGAAACAAGCAGTATAGACGAAAGTAAGCTCACCGAGGAGCAGATATATGACAATATGATTGAAAGGTCGCTTATGGATCTCGGAAACCTTGAAAGAATGTCGAAGTTTATCGGAAAGCTTGAGAATAAGCAGGAGGTAACTATAGCCTTCATCGGCGGAAGCATCACCGAGGGCCTTACGGCAGGACCCGAAAAGTGCTGGGCAAAGCTGACGTATGACCGCCTTTGCGAAAAAAAATATCCCGATACAAAGATAAACTATGTAAACGCAGGACTCAGCGGTACGCCGAGCGTACTCGGAAACATACGTCTTCAGCGTGATGTGCTTGATCATAAGCCGGATATGGTGTTTGTCGAGTTTGCGGTAAATGACGGAAACGATCAGATATACAAAGACAGCTATGACGCAATGGTAAGAAAAATTCTCTCGCAGGAAAATCAGCCTGCCGTTGCGCTGTATTTCACCGTTATAAAGAGCGGACACACCTGCGAGGAATATATGTCGCAGGTCGGAAAGGCTTACGGTCTGCCTATGGTGTCGCTGAACAACGTCCTTTCCCACGAGTTTGAAACGGGCAGAATGAAGTGGGAGGATTATTCCGACGACGAATCCCACCCGAACGAGTGGGGTCACAAGATGACAGCCGACCTTATTATGAATATGTTTGACAAGGCGACCGAGAAGATAAAGACAATGGGAGATGTAACGCTCTCTCCCCTGCCGGATACATGGGTATATTCCGACAGATTTGCTGATATGACATTCATCGACAGAACTCATTCTTCCGACAAGCTGAAAATATCGTCGACAGGTACGTTTGACACTGAAAAGGAAACGCTGACGAGCTTCCCCCTGACGGCTGGAGTTATAAGGGCAAGCCGTCAGGCTGTGAGCCTATGGAATTTGAATTTACGGGTAAGAATCTTATGCTTGTCTATAAGTGCGCAAACAGCAAGGTCTACGGTTCTCTTGAATTCACCGTTGACGGCGAGAAGTATACGACTATAGCCACAAGCGCAAGCGACGGCTGGAACAATCCCGTTGCAACTCTTGCATATTCCGGTGCGGAGGGAGCGCATAAGGTCAGCGTGAAGCCTGTTACACAGGACGGCGAGGATAAGATGACATATGTCGAAATTCTCGGCTTCGGTGTTGCGTAAGAGTACAGCGAGATGGATTGGTTTAATCTCACAGGACTTATATTTGTCTTTGTCCTGCTGATACCTAATATGATCTATGCGGTGACAAACAAGGACGGCTTTGCCGACAATTATCATAACAAGTTTATCGAAGCAGGTGAGCAGATAGGCAGGTTCGGCTGTTTTATACTTATGTTCATACAACTGCCGTTTGTAACGCTCGGTTACATATTTGACGGTGCGCAGGCACTGTACCTTATACTCGGCATAGTTCTGCTTGCGCTCTACTGCGGCGGCTGGATAGTATTCCGCAAGGGAAACAGCATGGCAAAGGCACTGACATTATCAATTCTGCCGTCTGTGCTTTTCCTTGAAAGCGGTATACTGACACTGAACATTCCGCTTATTGTACTGTCGGTTGTGTTCGCAATATGTCATATAACTATAAGCTACAAGAATACAGTCGGTAATAAACAATAATACTTGTACGGTCATCTTCGGATGACCGTTTTTCTGTCCTATAAACCGTACAGCTTGCTTTTTAAAGCATTGACCTAAGGCGGAAAAATCTACTATAATATCATTAGATTACTTTAAAAGGAGCAAGGAATATGGAAATACTTATTATAATAACGCTTGTTGCGTGCGTAGTTTCGGTGATAATATCGGTAATAACGCTTCTTACGCAGAAGAGGCTTGCCGAAAATATCGGCGTGAACAAGATAACGGACGAGCAGACCGCAAAACAGCTTGAAATGCTTTCCGATCGTACCGCACAGCTTTCGGCAAAATTCGATACGGCACAGGCAAACCGTGTAAGGCGGCGAATCGGTGCTAAGGACCGAGCTTGTGAACCTTGTGACAAATCTCGGAAACACGCTTACCGACACACAAAAGCAGAACTCCGACGGAACAGCAAGGCTGCTGTCGCAGTTTGAACAGCGTCTTCAGAGCATTGAGCAGAGGAATGCCGCCGATATGCAGAATATGCGTAACGAAATGGCGGTACAGCTCGGAAACATAAATGCGAATACCAAAAATCAGCTTGAAGAAATGCGTGGAATGGTAGGAGAAAAGCTGCAGACCACGCTTGATGATAAGATAAGCCGTTCATTTGCGACAGTCAGCGAACAGCTTAACAAGGTGTACAGCGGACTGGGTGAAATGCAGAGCCTTGCCGCAGGGGTAGGCGATCTTAAAAAAAAAGTTCTGTCCAACGTAAAGAACAGAGGTATACTCGGAGAGATGCAGCTCGGAGCGATTCTTGCGGATATTCTCGCTCCCGAACAGTATGACACTGAGGTCGCTGTAGTCCCCGACAGCCGTAATCACGTTGAGTTTGCGGTAAAGCTGCCGGGCAAGAATGATGACACGGTGTACCTTCCGATTGACTCAAAATTCCCCGGCGACACCTACACAGCCCTTTGCAACGCTTATGACAGCGGAGACAAGGTAATGATTGAAGAAGCGTCAAAGGCGCTTGTTGTAGCGATAAAGAAATGTGCGAAGGATATTCACGATAAATATATCTGTCCTCCGTACACGACCAACTTTGCGGTAATGTTTCTGCCGTTTGAGGGACTGTATGCCGAGGTCGTAAAGCTCGGGCTGGTGGAGGAGCTACAGCGTAACTACGGGGTGAGCATAGCAGGCCCTACCACAATGTCCGCATTGCTGAACTCATTGTATATGGGCTTCCGTACTCTTGCCGTGCAGAAGCGAAGCAGTGAGGTATGGAAGATACTGAGCAGTGTAAAGAAAGAATTCGAGAACTTTGAAGATGTGCTGACAAAGACTAAGAAGCGTTTACAGCAGGTCGACAGCGATCTTGAAACGCTTGTCGGAGTAAGGACAAGAGCGATAAATAAGCAGCTTATGAGCGTTGGCGAGGATAGTACGGCGCAGATAGGCACGGAAGAATAAAGAAAGACCGCCGGGGAGCATTTGCAGTGATTCCGGCGGTGTTGCTTTCTATTGAAAATTTAGTGCTGAAGTTGCAAAAAAATTCAATAGGAGATGTAAAATTGTTTTTGTTTTTACATATATAGTAAATTGTATGAAGAAGCACCGCCGCAGAGCATTTCCTCTGCGGCGGTATCTTTATTTGATCATATTTATAACAGAACTGAGTGTATCTTTTACAGCCTGCTTTTCGTTATCGGAAAGCCGTGTTATTTTGTCCGAAAGTATCCCGATAGGCGAAGGGGAACTGTCGGATGTCAGAGGGTGGCGACTTGAGGAGATTCCTGCGATATAATCAAGGCTGACATTATAATATTTAGCAAGCAGGACTGCACGCTCAAGCGGTATTTCTGCTTTTACCCGATTCGTATTTTCCGTAGTGTTGCGCAGATGTGCCGAGATAGTCGGCTATCTCCTGCTGTGTCTTGTCCGCATCTTCACGCAGATCCCGTAATCTTTGATAATGTGCCATACTCACCCCTCCTGTACAGATTTTATCATATCAGATTGAAAATTGTTGACAAAAGTGCCCGATATGATTATAATATAATTATAATCAGTCTGATTAGGCACGTTTATGTGTCGAAATGAGTTAAATAGGAGGTTTTTATGAAAATCAAAACTATGTTTAAAGCGGTATTGTCGCTTGCGGTCTGCCTTACTACGATGTTGGTTATTTCTGTTACGGTAAGTGCCGCTGAATATGAAGAAATAGAAATGGATGTTTCTGTATCCAGTTCTGCAACATACAACAAATATCAAATCGACATTCCGCATGACGGACACACAATATTATTTTTTGATATATCTTGTGAATACAACTATCAAACAGTTATAACATTCTATGATTCTAATGGCGAAACGATTGGCGGTGATCCATATCAAGAAACAGGAGAGGGTTATTATTGGATGGGAAAATACGAAACGTATGTTAATAAAGTAACAGAAAAAAATCTGTAGGCGAAATCAGATATTATGATTTGCCTAAGGGAAAATATTACATACAGTTCAATTTGTATGCCAGTGGTAGTTCAGAGATGCCCGCAAGTGGCACAATTAAAATCTCCCACGAACACTCATATTCCGGCACAGTAACAAACGAAGCTACCTGTACCAAGAAAGGCTCAGTAAAATACACCTGCGATTGCAGCGACTCTTATACGGAAGAAATACCGCTTAAATCCCATAACGAAGTAACAGATTACGGAAAAGCGGCAACCTGTACAGAAACAGGTCTTACGGACGGCTCACATTGTTCCGTTTGCAAAAAAGTGCTTGTGGCACAGTCGGAAATACCGAAAACAAATCATGAATATAATGCGTCATATAAAGTTATAAAAGACGCTACTTGTACAGGAAAAAAGGAACAATAAGATATTACTGTATCTGTGGAAAAACAAAGGATGAAGAGTTACCGCTTACCGAACATGAGGCGGTTATAGACAAGGCGGTTGCCGCAACCTGTACAAAAGAGGGAAAAACTCAAGGCTCACATTGCGATATCTGCAATAAAGTGATTATACCGCAGGAAACCGTACCTAAGACAGACCATATCGCAGTTACAGATAAAGCCGTTGCACCTACTTGCGTCAACCCCGGTAAAACCGAAGGCAGTCATTGTTCCGTTTGCAAGAAAGTTCTTAAGGAGCAGGAAACGATAGCCGCAACCGGTAAGCATAAGCTCAAACATATAGCTGAGAAAAAAGCAACAGAAAGTTCTTCTGCTGTGCAGGAACATTGGAAATGTTCTGTTTGTGATCAGTTGTTCGCAGATGAAAAAGGTACGATACCTTATAAGCAGTTACTCGTTAAAGATGAAACTCCGCTTATGCTGATAATAGGAATATCTGTAGGTGCATTGTTGCTGATAGGCGGAGCTGTTACAGTAATTATACTTATATTGAAAAAGAAGTCCGATAAAAATACAGACATAATGGGCAGATATTAACACAAACCCGCCGCCGAGGATTACAATAACCCCCGGCGGTATTTTCCTATCATCTCCCACTCGACCGAATGCAGTCGCCCATATTGTAACATACGGATATAAAAGTCAGCCTTTATCGCAAAAACAAAATCTCTCGGGTTGAGAAGTTGAAATCTCTCGTAATGAAAACACGAAATCTCACGGGTTGAAAACTTAAAATCTCACGGATTGAAAAGTCAAAATCTCTCATAACGCCGCCTACAAGCGCCCCGACGGCGTATACGTCGTCCCAATCACCGCCCTGAAAGACTAAAATACCGACCAAATAAAAAACACCGCCGGAACATCACATCCCGGCGGTATTTTCATATATCAAATTTTATGAAGGACAATAGTATTATATACTCAGTCAACCTTAGGCATACGATCCATGCTGACCTTAAGCTCCTCGTCTGTGGGAATGTAGTCGCTCATTTCGTGATCGTTGAACTTCTGGTATGCGACCATATCAAAGTAGCCTGTGCCTGTAAGACCGAAGAGGATAGTCTTTTCTTCGCCTGTTTCCTTGCACTTCATAGCCTCGTCTATTGCAACTCTGATTGCGTGGCTGCTCTCGGGAGCAGGGGAGGATACCCTCTGTTCTTGCGAACTGTTCGGCGGCGGCGAATACGCTTGTCTGCTCAACTGAGCGTGCTGTGATATATCCATCGTGGTAGAGCTGTGAAAGAACACTGCTCATGCCGTGGTAGCGCAGACCGCCTGCGTGGTTTGCGGAGGGAATGAACGTACTGCCGAGTGTGTACATCTTAGCGAGCGGGCAAACTGCGCCTGTGTCGCAGAAGTCGTAAGCATAAACGCCTCTTGTGAGCGAGGGGCAGGACGCAGGCTCAACGGCGATGAACTCATAGTCGGCTTCGCCACGGAGCTTTTCGCCCATAAAGGGAGAGATAAGACCGCCGAGGTTAGATCCGCCGCCTGCACAGCCGATAATCATATCGGGCTTTATGCCGTACTTTTCGCAGGCAGTCTTTGTTTCAAGACCGATGACCGTCTGGTGCAGAAGTACCTGCGACAGCACCGAGCCGAGAACATATCTGTAGCCCTCGTGCGTTGTTGCGCATTCAACGGCTTCGGAAATCGCACAGCCGAGCGAGCCTGTTGTGCCGGGGAACTCTGCGTTTATCTTCTTGCCTACCTCTGTTTCCATTGAGGGAGAGGGAGTAACGTTTGCACCGTAGGTTCTCATAACCTCACGTCTGAAGGGCTTCTGCTCGTATGAGCATTTAACCATAAATACCTTGCAGTCAAGTCCGAGATATGCACAAGCCATTGAAAGCGCTGTGCCCCCCACTGACCTGCACCTGTTTCTGTTGTAACACCCTTCAGACCCTGCTTCTTGGCATAATAAGCCTGAGCTATCGCACTGTTTCAGCTTGTGCGAACCGCTTGTGTTGTTGCCCTCGAATTTGTAGTATATCTTGGCAGGTGTACCGAGTGCCTTTTCAAGACAATATGCTCTTACTAAGGGGAGCAGGTCTGTACATCTTGTAGAAGTCGATTATCTCCTGGGGAATGTCGATGTAGGGGAGTTGTATCGTCAAGCTCCTGCTTTGCAAGCTCTGTACAGAATACGTGGCTCAGTTCCTCGAGCGTACAGGGCTGATGTGTTGCAGGGTTTAACAGCGGAGCAGGCTTGTTCTTCATATCCGCTCTTACGTTGTACCACTGACGGGGAAGCTCGTTTTCTTCAAGATAAATTTTGTACGGGATTTCTCTGTTTGCCATAATAATTTTCCTTTCTACACGGCGGGCGGCTGTGAGCCGCTTCAAATTCCGGCGGCTGTGAGCCGCTCCAAGTTCCGCCTTTGATTTACTTGCTGCTCTGGAAATTGTTTGCGTAACGGCGGGGATAAAACATGGTGTGTTTTGAACGTTATGTTTTGCCGTGTCGCCTTGTTTTCCCGAAAGCTGTTTTGGCGGAGTGCTTAAGTTCTTCGTGGAACATTCCACTGTCCGACAGTCTGTATCTTATTCAGCAACGCATTATGTCGGCTCTGCCCTGCTGTCATGCCATATGCCATGATGATAGCTTCAACGTAGAGATTGAATGTCCTGGAAAACAAAAAACTCCCGTCCCAGTTGGGACAGGAGTATAGTTTACCTGCGGTACCACCCAAATTACCGTATAATAAAACACGGTCACTCGCTACACATACTATCATATGTGCGACCTGTAACGGAGGTATCCGTCTCCCCTAAAATATCATAAACTGATACTCTCGGTTTGCCCTCGTGAGTCCATTCACAAGCGTATGTATCATTGCCTTTACACCGACCGGCAACTCTCTGTCATACAGTGACGGGTGCTACTACTCTCACTCATAGGTTTAACATATTCTGTGTTCATTATATCCGCTGTAAAACCGGTTTGTCAAGTGTTTTTTTGAAATTTCCGTAATTTTTTTCAAATCCTCCGATATTACTATGTTGAATAGCCCGATATGAAATAAAGCAATACAGCGTTGCATAATAGACTAAACCGCCTTGATAACTTTAAATACGTTGTGCATTTTACCGATTGAAACAGGACGGGCAATATAGTATAATTGCTTAGCAATAAATTAATAAGAAGTCACATTCAGAGATGCGGCGGTATCGCATAAAATTATAGCCATAACATACAAGGTACACTATCTTTTTATTCCCGCCGTTACGCAAACGATTCCAATATCAGAAAGTATATTAAAGGCGGAATATGAAGCGGCACATTGCCGCCCGCCGTTACGCAAACGATTCACACAGCAGAAAGTTGATTAAAGGCGGAACTTGAAGCGGCACATTGCCGCTCGCCGTTATGTAAACAATCTCGCTAAAACAAAGTCGGTAAAAGGAGGAAAATGTTTATATGTCAGCAGTAAAAGACCTTACAAAAGGCTCACCTATGAAGCTCATACTCGGATTTATGCTCCCTATGCTGTTAGGACTTCTCTTTCAGCAGTTCTACAATATGGTCGATACGATAGTCGTCGGACAGTTCCTCGGTGTAAACGCACTCGCAGGAGTAGGCTCGACAGGCTCGGTGAACTTCCTTGTTCTCGGCTTCTGCATGGGTGTATGCGCAGGCTTTGCGATACCCGTTGCACAGAAATTCGGAGAGAAGGATTTTGACGGTCTGCGTAAGTTTGTCGGCAATACGATATGGCTTGGCATAGGCTTCGCCGCAGTAATGACAACAGCGACCTGCCTGCTTTGCGGAAATATCCTCCACTGGATGAATACTCCCGACACGGTTTTTAAAGAGGCGTATGACTATATCTTCGTGATTTTCTTAGGCATACCCGTAACGTTCCTCTACAATATCCTTTCGATTTATCCGCTCGCTCGGCGATTCAAAGTCACCCGTTGTCATTCTGATTATTTCGAGCACATACTCAATGTCGGCCTTGATCTGCTGTTCATTCTGGTGTTTGATATGGGCGTAGCCGGCGCAGGCTGGGCTACCGTCCTTGCACAGCTTATATCCGGTATCGCCTGCCTTGTATATATGATAAAGCGCTTTGATATTCTGCACTTATCGAGGAAAGATTTAAAACCCGACGCCTATTCAATGAGCAGGCTTTGCGCTATGGGAGTGCCTATGGGACTTCAGTATTCCATTACCGCTATCGGAAGTATTCTTTTTACAGTCGGCGGTAAATTCGCTCGGTGAAACCTATATGGCGGCTGTCACCGCAGGAAGCAAGGTCACACAGTTTCTGTGCTGTCCGTTTGACGCAATGGGTTCTACAATGGCTACCTACTGCGGTCAGAACGTAGGCGCAGGCAGGGTCGACCGTATCGAAAGCGGCGTTAAGAAATGCTCGATGCTCGGCATAGCCTATGCGATAATCGCCCTTATCGTGATAATACCGTTCGGCGGAGAATTTTCAAAGCTGTTTATAGACGGCACACAGACCGAGATACTTGACCTTGCAAAGCAGTTTCTGTGGCTTAATGTGTTGTTCTACATTCCGCTTGCATTCGTAAACATTATCCGCTTTTCGATACAGGGACTTGGCAACAGCCAGCTTGCCGTTTTTTTGCCGGTATTCGAGATGATAGCAAGAGGCGGTGTGGCACTGGGACTTGTTCCCGCTCTCGGATATGTCGCCGTATGTCTTGCCAGCCCTGCGGCATGGGTGCTTGCCGATCTGTTCCTCTTCCCTGCGTTCTTCCATTCTGTGAAGATACTTAAAAACAGATTCCCGTCATCATCTGCGACAGCGGAAAAAACCGATACGGAAAGCTGAATAAATAATGCGGTCACGATTCGCTTTGGAACGTGACCGCATTTTCTGTTATCTTTATCTTCTTGCGTTACCTCTTATGATAACGCCTATGATATAAGGACCTGTGTTGCTGGCAACAGCCGCACCTGCTATGCTCTGCATTTCGGGAGGTCTGCCGACCTTTGCGCTGTACTGCTTTATAAATTCGTCCTCAAGTGCTGTGACGCTGGTACGCAGTATTTCCCACGGTGTTTCGGGAACGGCTCTGCCTGAAATATACTGGACTGCATCTGCTATTGCATTCTTTTCTCCACGGCTCTTTTTTACTACCTCGCTTTCGCCGTCTATAAGCGAAATGAGCGGTTTAAGCCCCATAAGCTCGCCTAAGAAAGCCGCTGCGGCGTTTATTCTTCCCGACTTCTTCATATGGCGCAGATTGAAGCCGATTATGTAGATCTCGCAGTTATTGAACATATCGGTAAGATATGCCACAACGTTGTCAACGCTCTGTCCTGCAATCAGCTTTTTTGCCGCTTCGATTACGGGATAACCGTAGCCGAGAGAATAACAGTGGCTGTCGATTATCTCAATACGCATCTTTGCCATTTCGGGATGCTCCTCAAGCAGATTCTTCCTTGCAAGCAGTGCATTTTTCATAAGTCTTTGAGCCTGTCGAATTTATAAGCACAATAATGACAGCGTCATAGCCCTCGTTATAGTAATGCTCAAACTTTTCCGCAAAGCGTATCTCAGTTATCTGTGAGGTCTTGGGGAGAAATTCCGACTTGTCTATCATCTCAAGAAATTCGGGAGCGGTAAAATCAACACGTTCCCTAAGGCTTTCGTCACCAAGTGTAATGTCGAACGGCATAATGTCAATGCCGTATTTCTTTTCGTCCTCGGGGGTAATGTCGCTTGCGCTGTCGGTGATAAGTTTTACTTTCATCGTTTTGTTTTCCTTTCGGTTTGTCTGCTTTATTCGGCTTTGCTCCAGTCGTATTTTGTAAGCGAACCGTAGTTCTGAAGCTCGGGGAAACCCCATTGCCTCAGCACCTCGTATGCGCCTATCGCCACACTGTTGGAAAGATTAAGACTTCTCATATTACTGCCCATAGGTATCCTTACGCAGTGCTGTTTATTGTGAAATAACAGCTCTTCGGGAAGCCCCTTTGTCCTCTCTGCCGAACACTATATAAGTTTTATCTTTATACTCTGCATCGCAGTAAGTATTTCTGCCTTTTGTGGTGAAGTAGAAGAATTCACCGTCCTTATTTCTATCAAAGAAATCGTCAAGCCCGTCATAATAGGTTATATCAAGATAATGCCAGTAGTCAAGCCCTGCGTGCTTCAGCTTTTTATCGTCTATCTGAAAGCCCATAGGCTTCACTATATGCAGTCTTGCCCCCGTAACCGCACAGGTACGGGCTATATTACCCGTGTTCTGCGGTATCTGCGGTTCGACAAGTACAATATTCAGTTCCATCGAAAAATCATTCCTTATAGATTTTTAAGCCGTACAGCCTGTTTGCCGCAGATAAAGAAGCAAGCGGTTCTCCGATTTTTTCCGCTGTATCGTTTGTTATGCTTTTACGCTCTTCGTCGGTTATGCTTTCGTCAAGCCTTACGATTATGCCCGTTTCTCCGCCCGACTCCAGAAGCTCTGCCGCCTTTTTGACCGTTTCTTCGGAATTGTCGCTTATAACTATGTCTATGCTGTCAGACAGCAGGCTTTTTTCTGCTTTCGGACATCTGTTTGCAAATTCATCGGCAAAAGTAAAGCTGTCGGAAGCTTCCGCCCATGACATACCGAAATAGAAGGCAGGCTTGAAACCCTTTTCGTTTATGATGCTGTCTGCACTTGCGTCAAAGTAGTAGTATTCGCCGTCCAGCTTCGCAAAATTTACTGTATGTCCCTCGTTTTTGCTGTTATTTGTGCCGTTTGCCGAAGCTGTTTCTATACCTGCCATATTGAAAAGCATAGTGACCGTATCCGCATATCCGTCACATATCGCTTTGCCGTCAATAAGCAGGTCGGCTATCGGAACGTTTCTTGTGCTGTAGCCGTCAGTAACATATACCGAGTTCTCCGCAACGTAATTATACAGATACTGCGCTTTCTTTCTGTCAGTATTACACTCCTGCGGAATTGACGCTACTACCGATTTTGCCTTTTCATAGGCGGCTTCACGGCGGGATGTATATTCCGCTCCGAGCGTTTCAAGCTGTATATGATGATAGCTTTTTCCTGCGAATTGTTCAACGTTTCCGGTCAGCTTGCTGTTTGTCGTGTAGTTATGTGCAACAAACGGACTGTCACAGCTTAAAAAGGTTATAACATATTCGATCTCCTGCAGCCTGTCATAACTGCCGTCGAATACATCTTCGGGCAGGAATATATCGCTGTAGCCGTTTTCGCTTGCGTACATAAACGCATTGTAGATATATGTTTCGTTCTCGTCAAGCTGTGCCTTGAAATATCCCGTCATAGTGTCGGAGTATTTCGAGCTGTAGCCAAGCACTTCCTCCTTGCCGAGCGATATTGTGCCGTCTGCGGCAACAGAAGCATCATTGCCAAAGTAATACAGCGTGTTGCTTGACGTTATATCGAGCAGCGGCAGTATGTATATCGCACCGACAACTGCTGCGGCAGGTATCACGACCGCCGCCGCTACCGCACCGATAACCTTACCCTTGCCCATTACAGCTCAGCCTCTGCGTGACGTGTAACGTGACAGCCTATATTGACTGCAACAGGAAGCCCTGCAATATGCGTCGGGTGCTGTTCGATGTTTACATACAGCGCCGTCACAGTACCGCCGAAGCCCTGAGGACCTATTCCGAGCTTGTTTATCTTTTCGAGCATTTCGCTCTCCATATCCGCATAAAGCGGCTTGGGGTTTCTTATTTTTTCAGATCCCTGCAAAGCGCCTTTTTTTCGCAAGTATGGCAGACAGTTCAAAGTCGCCGCCGATGCCGACGCCCACCGTTATAGGAGGACACGGATTGCTTCCTGCCTTTGATACCGTTTCAACGACAAAGTTCACTATATCCTCTCTTGTTGCAGAGGGAGTGAACATTTTAAGCGCACTCATATTCTCACTGCCGAAGCCTTTCGGCGCTACCGTTATATGCACCTTGTCGCCCCGGCACAATGCTTGTATGTACTATGGCAGGGGTATTGTTGTTTGTGTTCTTACGCTCAAGCGGATCTTCGACCACCGATAAACGCAGCTTGCCGTTCACATATCCGTTTGCAACGCCCTCGTTTATCGCATCTGTGAGATTTCCTCCTGTGAAATGCACGTCCTGTCCGACTTCAAGGAATATTACAGCCATTCCCGTATCCTGACATATCGGCACTTCAAGTTCCTTCGCACAGTCGATATTCCTTACAATATCGCCCAGCACCTGCTTTGACAGCGGACTTTTTTCACAGCCGATACATGAATTTATCTTCTCTTTCATTCCGTCGGGCAGATAAAGATTTGCCTTTACGCAAAGTTCTTCAACTGTCTTTTTAACAAGCTCAACGCTTATCTCACGCATGAATATTCCCTCCGTTTATATTGCTTTTGATATTACTGCCTGTATTAAGATTATATTACCGTGCCGTTTACGATGACCATATCCGGTATCACATACGGATAACGGATCGCCCGAAAAGATAACTATATCTGCGTCCTTGCCGACTTCTATACTGCCTACCCTGTCTGCAATTCCGTTATCACGGCAGGATATATCGTAATCGCCTTCAGCGCTTCATCTCTGTCAAGACCGCCTCTTACCGCAAGCCCTGCCGAGAGCGGCAGATACTGCTCGGGTACAACGGGGTGGTCGGTGCATATGCACATAGGCACGCCTGCCTTATTCAGCACTCCTGCCGTTTCTATCGTATGATTGCGAAGCTCGGGCTTACAACGCTCGCTGATAACAGGTCCTACTATCGTCCGTGCGTTATCCTCAAGAAGCTCGTCAGCTATAAGGTGACCCTCTGTTGCGTGGATGATGACATAATCTATGTCAAACTCCTTGGCAAGCCTTATCGCCGTGAATATATCGTCTGCCCTGTGGGCGTGGAAATGTGCGGGTATCTCGTGCTTTAAAAGCGGCATAAGCGCCTCGCACTTTGCGTCATACTCGGGGCGGTCGCCCTCGTCATCGGTACCGACCGAGCTTTCATAGTCTATCATATCATCAAGATAACGTCTTGCCTTAAAAAGCTGTTCACGGATTATGGCGGCGGTAGCCATACGGGTGACCGGAGCGGTATCCTTATCCTTATATACGTTCTTGGGATTTTCTCCGAGTGCAAATTTTACCGCAACGGGATTTTTTATTATCCTCTTGTCTATCCTCTTTGAGCCTGCCGTTTTCATAGCAAGAAAAGTTCCGCCGATGGGGTTTGCGCTTCCCATTCCGCATACCACCGAGGTAACGCCTGCCTGCGCCGCCTCTTCGAAGCAGTGGTCGAGCGGATTTATCATATCTATCGCACGAAGGTTCGGGGTAGAGGGGTCTGTATCCTCGTTTCCGTCGTCGCCCTCGAACGCAAGCCCGTCCTCCCACGCACCGATATGCGTGTGAGCGTCTATAAAGCCGGGATATGCAGTTCTGCCCTTTGCGTCTATATCACTGTCCGGACGGCGAAAAAGTCCTTCAACTGCGACATATCGCCGACAGCCTTGATTTTATCGTTTTCTATAAGGATAAATCCGTTTTCGTAGTTTTTCTCCGCCATAGTTATGACGTTCGCATTGTAAATGTACATATTTATCCTTTCGTTTTCCTGTGCCTTTTTGCGTCAAGCTCGATCAGCTTTATGATCTCGCCTGCGATTATTCTGTCCGATGCGTTTGCATTCACTTCAAAGGTGCTGTTTTTTCTGTAAACGGGCAGTCTTGAATCGTAAATCGCCTTAAGCTGTTCTTTCGTGTTGTTCACTACAAGAGGACGGTTCGAATCGTTCTTTATACGTTCATAGCAGGTGTCAAAGCCTGCGTTTAGAAAAATCACAACGCCCTGCTTCCTTGCAAACTCTGCCGTTTCGTCACGGAGTATTGCTCCGCCGCCTGTTGCGACTATCGTTCTTCCTCTGAAGTTTCTTATATACTGCGCCTCAAGATCCCTGAAATATGGTTCGCCCTTCTGAGCGAATATTTCGGGGATGGTCATTTTCTGATTGTCAACTATGTATCTGTCAAGGTCGATGAACACAGCCGTACATTCTCTTGCGAGCATTCTTCCTATATGGCTTTTACCGCAGCCCATAAAGCCGCATAGATACACGGGGCGCATTACACAAGCCTCATCATTTCGTCCGAGATAGCCTGCACCTGCTCTGCTGTGTATTCTGCGCCGCTCCATATAGTATGAGCCACAGCCGCCTGCCATACAAGCATCTGCATACCGCCGCTGACCTTCTTTACACCCTTGTCGGAAACCATCTTCATCAGCTTTGTTTCACGGGGGTTGTATATAGCGTCAAAGAAGCCGTTCAGCGTTATTCTGCCAAGCGTTTCCTCGGTAAGAGGGCTTGCGTCTGTATTCGGATACATACCTACGGGGTAGCGTTTACCATAAGGTCAAAATCGCCCTTTACTTCGCTCAGCAGGCAAAATCCGACCTTTGCGCTGTTATAATTCTGCTTTATTTCTTCGCATAAAGCCTTTGCAACGGAATGTCAGCATCTCTTACTGCAATAGTAAGTTCGCCGCCCTCACGGACAGTTTCGATAGCCATCATTCTGCCTACGCCGCCGCAGCCGAGCAGTAATACTTTGTTTGTAAGGGTCATACCCATTGCGCCGACAGCCTTTGTAAAGCCTGTGCAGTCGGTGTTGTAGCCCGTAGAAACGCCGTTTACGTTAGCTATACAGTTTATGCTGTTGTAACGCTTGGCTGTATCATCAAGCGTATCGCACATCTTTATTATATCTATCTTATAGGGAATTGTAATGTTGAAGCCTGTCAGACTTTTGAAATATTCAAAACTGTCTGTCAGCTTTTCGGGGGGAGTGTCGAGAATTTTATACTCCGCCTGCTCGCCCGATATTTCAAAAAGCCTTGTGTGTATCTGAGGCGAAAGTGTATGACCGAGAGGGTGTCCCAGAATGCCGAATACGTTTTTTGTTTTCCGTCATATTTATTGCTCCTTTTGTTCTGCTTCGGATTCTTTTTTGATTTTCTGTCTTTTTTGCATATCAGCTTTACAAGCGCTGTCGCACCTATGCCACAGCATATACCGAGTATTACTCCGCCGAAAACGTCCGACGGATAGTGTACATAAAGGTACATTCTCGAAAATGCGACCAGCGATGCATAGATATATGCGATAATGCCGAGCCTTTTGTGAAACAGATATATTGCCGTCGCCATAGCAAAGCAGGTCGCCGTGTGGCTTGACGGGAACGAAAATCCCGACGGTGCTTTTATGATAATGTCAATGGCACTGTTTACGACAAACGGGCGTGGGCGGCAGACTATATGCTTCAGGATAAGCTCGCCGAACAGCAGTACGGAGAGCGTCGCTCCCATTACCGCAAAGCCCGTCTTACGCATTTTCTTAACAAACATCATAACGATGAACACAAGGATAGCCATTGCGCCGTACTCTATGCTGTATGTGAGGCACTTCATTATAATATCCGCAACCGGACTTGAAAGCGTGTTACGGATAAAGTCGAGTATCGACAGGTCAAGCGCCGTTATACTCTCAATCATCAGAGAGCCGCCGCCTTTTCGAGCGTATCAATGTTTTCAACGTTTACAGCCGTAACGCCGTCAAGAGTTTTTCTTTACAAGACCGGTCAGCACCTTGCCCGGACCAAGTTCGATATAGGTATTGTAACCGTCCTTCGAGATAACGTCAAGTTCTGAGGTAAATCTTACGGGCGAGCAGATATGCTTTGCAAGATAAGCCGGCATATCCGAGAAGTCTGTAAGTTCGTTTCCGTATACGTTGCAGTAGAACTTCATCGAGGGTGAGTTGAAAGGAATATCCTTTACCTTTACCGCAAATTCTTCCGATGCGCCTGCCATGAGCCTTGAGTGGAAGGCGGCGGAAACAGCAAGAGGAACTATACGCTTTGCGCCCTTTGCCGAAAGCGCTTCCTTAGCCTTTTCGATACCTGCCGCAGTGCCGGCGATAACGGTCTGTACGGGCGAATTGTAGTTTACGGGAGTAACATATTCTCCGCCGTCCTCAATCTCCTTGCAAGTCTGCTCTATAACGTTAGCCTTAAGACCGAGAACAGCCGCCATTCCTCCGGGGTTAGCCTGAGCCGCCTTGTCCATAGCTTCGCTACGGTACTTTATCGCTCTGAATGCGTTCTCGTATGTCAGCATACCGCTTGCCGCCATTGCCGCATATTCTCCGAGCGAATGACCTGCAACAGCCGATGCCTCAATGCCTTTTGATTTAGCCGCTTCAAGCGCCATAAGCGACATTGCGAGTATAGCAGGCTGTGAGATTATCGTGCGTGAAAGCTCCTTTTCATCTCCGCCGAATATCTTAGCGGCAAGGTCAAAGCCGAGAATATCACTGCCAAGCTCGATCACTTTTTTTGCATTCGGGTATGGTATCGTAAAATTCCTTACCCATATCTTTGTACTGCGAGCCTTGTCCTGAAAAAAAAAGGAATATGGTTTTGTCTTATCTGCCATTTTTCTGTTTCTCCTTGTGGTTTAATTATTTTAACGGTATAATTTGTCATATATTGCAGAAATTCTGAAATATAATGTCACTGTTTACTCTGTTGCGATACAAATATGCAAATAATTGTTGACAAACAGTACCGAAATAGAGTAAAATGAAATATAAGCACGTTTGCCTTATGGGGTAACTATGCCCTGCGGACGATAAAATCCGCCTTTACTGATTTATTATACAACAAAAAAAGAGAATAAAATCAACAATTAATATATAATATACGGCAGTCAGGAACGCCGCACGGAAGGAAAAAGGATATGAACGGTATAACGATACTGGGTACGGGAGAATACACTCCCGAAACCGTAGTCACCAATGAAATGTTCACAAAGTTCATTGATACTACAGACGAATGGATAACCACAAGGACTGGTATCCGTGAAAGACGTATGAGCCCCGACAAGCCCAATTTCATGATGGCTGCCGAGGCGGCAAAGGCCGCACTTGCAAGCGCAGGAAAGACGGCGAAGGATATAGACTGCATCATCGTTTCGACCTGCTCGCCCGACTTCTATTATCCGAACACAGCCTGCCTTGTACAGAACCTCATCGGCGCACAGCCCTGTGCCTGCATGGATGTAAATACTGCCTGCACAGGCTTTATAACAGCGGTTGACATTGCAAGAAACTTCCTTGCAAACGATACCTACAAGACTGTGCTGATTGTTGCCAGCGAACGTCTGACAAGTCAGATAGACTATACGGACAGAGCAAGCTGCATACTTTTCGGTGACGGCGCAGGTGCGGTAGTTATCGAAAAAGGAGAGGGCAAGGAATACTACAGCCACTCCGGCGCAGAGGGCGATATGCTCCAGAGCCTTTACTGCAAGAATTTCTACGACAGGAACAACCCCTATTTCAAGGGTGACGACTGCCTTAAGGATATAATAGACACTCCGAACAAGGAGCGTTATTTACAGATGGACGGAAAGGCGGTATACAAGTTCGCCGTTGACGCTATGGCAAATGCGGTAGAATATGTATGCGAACATTCCGGCATATCTCTTGATGATATAGATCTTGTTATTCCCCATCAGGCGAATATAAGAATAATCCAGTCCGCACTCAAGAAGATGAACGTTGATCTTGACAAGGTGTTCACAAATCTTGAAACACACGGCAACACATCAAGCTCGTGTATCCCTATGTGCCTTGCGGAGCTTGACCGTCAGGGCAGGCTTAAGCGTGGCATGAAGATATGCCTTGTCGGCTTCGGTGCGGGACTTACCTACGGCGCAACTATTTTCGAATATTAATCCACAGCTGAAAGGATAAAAACAATGGAAACAAGGATCACAAAATTACTCGGTATAAAGTACCCCATATTCCAGGGCGGTATGGCATGGATAGCCGAAAGCACACTTGCGGCGGCTGTTTCAAACGCAGGCGGAGTAGGTATAATCGCAGGCGGTTCTGCTCCTATCGACTATCTGAGAGATCAGATAAGAAGAGCAAAGTCGCTGACAGATAAGCCCTTCGGCGTTAATATAATGCTTATGAGCCCCAACGCAGAGGATCTTGCACAGCTTGTTATAGATGAAAAGGTTCCGATGATAACGACCGGTGCGGGCAACCCCGGCAAGTTTATGGAGGCGTGGAACAACGCAGGTATCAAGGTTATCCCCGTAGTACCCAGTGTTGCACTTGCAAAGAGAATGGAAAGAAGCGGTGCGTCCGCAGTAATCGCAGAGGGAACAGAATCGGGCGGCCACATAGGCGAAAATACCACTATGTGCCTTGTTCCGCAGGTAGTTGACGCTGTATCCATCCCCGTTATCGCCGCAGGCGGTATCGCAGACGGCAGAGGAATTGCCGCCAGCTTTATGCTCGGCGCAGAGGGCGTACAGGTAGGAACAAGATTCCTTGCCGCAGAGGAGTGCCAGATTCATCCTACATATAAACAGCTCGTTGTTGACGCAAAGGATACAGACAGTATAGTAACAGGCAGAACGACAGGTCACCCCTGCCGTAACGTAAAGACAAAGTTCTCGAAGAAGCTTGCAAGCGGCGAGATGAACGGAACAATAACACCGACGAATTTGAGCAGATAACGCTCGGCTCACTGCGTAAGGCAGTACAGGACGGCAACCTTGAGGAAGGCTCGTTCTTATGCGGCGCTATCGCAGGTATGGTAAAGAAGGTACAGCCTGCAAAGGAAATAGTGGAAGAAATGTTCGCAGAGGCTGAAAAACTGCTGAACAAGTAAGATAAAACTATAAAACGATAAAATGATAAAAAAAGGAGAAAATCAATGGCAACTGCAATCATCACAGGCTCTGCAAGAGGAATAGGTGCGGCAATAGCTCTCCGTCTTGCAAAGGACGGATATGACATCGCATTAAACGACATCGCCGAGAGCTGCTTTGAAAACAACGATATAATCGACAAGATAAAAGCAGAAGGTGTAAAATGCGAAAAGTACATCGCTGACGTATCAAAGTACGATCAGTGTGAAGCATTCGTAAAGAGCGTAAAAGCCGATTTCGGCAGTATTGACGTACTCGTTAACAACGCAGGTATAACCCGTGACGGTCTGCTTGTAAGAATGAGCGAAGAAAACTACGACCTCGTTGTTGCGGTAAACCAGAAAAGCGTATTCAATATGACAAAGTTCGCAGGCTCTGTTATGATGAAACAGCGCAGCGGCAGAATTATCAACCTTGCAAGCGTAGCAGGTCTTTACGGCAACCCCGGTCAGATGAACTACTCCGCTACAAAGGCGGCTATAATCGGTATGACAAAGACCACAGCAAAGGAGCTTGGCCCGAGAAACATCACCTGTAACGCAGTAGCACCCGGATTTATCCACACAGCAATGACCGATGCTCTTTCGGAAGAGCTGAGAGCGGCAATGGTAAAGCAGATAGCTATGGGCAGATGCGGCGAAGTTGAAGAGATAGCAGGCGTTGTATCATTCCTTGCTTCAAAGGACGCAAGCTATGTAACAGGTCAGGTAATAGAGATAAGCGGCGGCTTATCAATGTAAAGACAAGCCACGAAAGGAAATACAAAAAATGAGCAGAGTTGTAATTACCGGTGTGGGCGTAGTAAGCCCCATAGGAAACACCAAGGAAGAATTCTGGAACAGTCTTATGGAGGGCAAGCACGGCTTTACATTAGAGCAGTGGTTCCCCGGTCAGAGCGAAGAGCTTAACGTAAAGGCTTCCGTAAAGGATTTCAGCGCAGACGGCCTTTTGACAAGAAAGAGCTTCGCCGTACAGATATAATCACACAGTATGCCGTATATGCGGCTGACAAGGCTATAAAGGACGCAGGAAGCGACTTCAAGGATCTCGATCCTTACAGATGCGGCGTAATAATCGGCTCGGGTATAGGCGGTATGGAAACAACGCAGGAAGAGCTTCTCGCCTATCACAACAAGGGTAACAAGAGAGTTTCGGTATTCACTATCCCCAAATGATGATAGGCAATATGGCGGCAGGTACGGTTGCCATCCGTACAGGCTTCAAGGGTGTAAACTACTGCACAGTATCCGCCTGCGCCAGCGGTACACATGCTATAGGCGAGGCATTCCACGCTATAAAGAACGGCTATATGGACGTTGCCATAGCAGGCGGCACAGAGAAATGCTCGATAGGCTTTGCCTATGCAGGCTTCAACAATATGCACGCTATAACAAAGTCGACCGATGTTGACAGAGCAAGCATCCCCTTTGACGCAGAGAGAAGCGGCTTCGTTCTCGGTGACGGAAGCGGTATCGTAATTCTTGAAGAATACGAACACGCAAAGGCAAGAGGCGCAAACATCTATGCAGAGGTCATCGGCTACGGTGCGACCTGCGACGCTTACCACGAAACAAGCCCCGACCCCGAGGGCAAGGGGCGGCGCAAAGGCTATGGAGTTCGCTGTAAAGGAATCAGGCAGAGCGCCCGAAACCTTCAACTATGTAAATGCACACGGCACATCAACTCCCATGAACGATAAGACCGAAACAGCCGCTGTAAAGCTGGTATTCGGCGAACACGCAAAGAATATGGTCATCAACTCCACAAAGTCAATGACAGGTCACCTCTTAGGTGCGGCAGGCGGTGTAGAAGCGGTAGCCTGCGCCCTTCAGATAAAGAACAGCAAGGTGCACCGCACATTAGGTCTTAAGGTGGCAGATCCCGAATGTGATCTTGACTATGCGGCTGACGGCACGAGAGATATGAAGATAACAGGCGCACTCAGCAATTCGCTCGGCTTCGGCGGTCATAACGCTTGTATAGCATTTGCTCCCGTAGAGGACTAAGAGAAAGGTTGACATAATATGCAGTTTGAAACTAATTCGCTTACCGATGCCGTAAAGGAATTTATCGGTATTATGAAGGACAGCGGTCTGTCCTATATGTATGTAAAGAACGACAAGTTCGAGCTTGAGCTTGGTCAGAAGAATCCCCCTCCCGCACCCCCTGTGATGCCCGCAATGCCTCCTATGGCTATGGCGGCTGCTCCCGCAGCACCGACATCTGCACCGCAGGCACAGGTTCCTGCTGCGGCACCTGCCGATACCGGCAAGAGCATAAAAAGCCCCATTGTCGGCACATTCTACTCTGCCCCTCTCCCCCACAAAGCCTCCCTTTGTAAAGGTCGGCGATAAGGTAAACGAGGGCGACACAGTATGCATCGTTGAGAGTATGAAGGTAATGAACGAGATACAGGCGGATATTTCCGGCACTGTAAAGTCGATTGCCGTAAAGGACGGAGAGGCTGTTGAATTCGGTCAGCCGCTCATCATAATAGAATAACGGAGGACTGTATATGTCGCTTATGAATAAAGAGCAGATAATGGAGATAATCCCTCACAGAGATCCGTTCCTGCTTATTGATACTATCGAAGAAATGGAACCCGGTCAGCGTGTGGTTGCCACAAAGTATATGAAAGATGACGAGTTCTGGTTCAAGGGACACTTCCCCGGATACCCCGTAGTACCCGGCGTACTTATGCTTGAGATGCTTGCGCAGGCAGGCGCAGTGGCAATGCTTGCACTCCCCGAAAACAAGGGCAAGATAGGTCTGTTCGGCGGTGTCAAGGACGCTAAGTTCAGAAGACAGGTAGTACCCGGCGATCTTTTAAAGCTCGAAGTCGAGATAATAAAGGTCAAAGGTCCTATCGGTGTCGGCAAGGCTCTTGCCACAGTAAACGGTGAAAAGGCGGTATCCGCAGAGATCACCTTTGCTATCAAGTAAACGGAAGGCAAACGCTGTATGTTCAATAAGATTCTGATCGCCAACAGAGGCGAGATTGCGATAAGAATAATCCGTGCGTGCAGAGAGCTTGGAGTAAAGACTGTCGCAGTATATTCGACAGCCGACAAGACTGCGCTCCACGCACAGATAGCTGACGAGGCGGTATGTATAGGACCTGCTCCGTCAAAGGACAGCTATCTTAATTCAAAGGCACTGCTTGCCGCCTGCGAGATAACGGGCGCACAGGCAATTCACCCCGCTTCGGTTTCCTTTCCGAAAACAGCCACTTTGTACGTCTTTGCGACAAGTGCGGAATAAAGTTCATAGGTCCGGGCGCTGACGCTATGGATGCTATGGGTGATAAGGCAAACGCAAAGAAGACGATGATAGAAAACGACGTTCCCGTAGTTCCCCGGCTCCGACGGTATTGTTGGGACGCTTGAGGAGGCTCAGGAGATTGCCGCAAAGATCGGTTATCCGATAATGGTAAAGGCGAGCGCAGGCGGCGGCGGACGAGGCATAAGACTTGTTGAAAAGCCCGAAGAGCTTGAAGCGGCAATGACCGCCGCAAAGCAGGAGGCTAAACAGTTCTTTGCAAACGATGATATATATATCGAGAAGTTCATTGTAAATCCCCGACATGTCGAGATACAGCTCCTTGCGGACGAGCACGGAAATGTAATTTATCTCGGCGAGCGTGACTGCTCGTTACAGCGCCGTAATCAGAAGGTGCTTGAAGAAAGCCCCAGCCCCATTATGACGGAGGATCTCCGTCGGAGAATGGGAGAAGCGGCAGTAAGAGCGGCAAAGGCTTGCGGCTATGCAAACGCAGGAACGGTAGAATTCCTTGTAGACAAGGATTTAAACTTCTACTTTATGGAGATGAACGCAAGAATACAGGTCGAACACCCCGTAACCGAAATGGTGACCGGCGTAGATCTTGTAAAGGCGCAGATAAACATCGCCGCAGGACTTCCCCTGCAGTATAAGCAGGAGGATATAAAAGCTCAGCGGTCACGTTATCGAGTGCCGTATAAATGCGGAAGAGCCTAAGAACAACTTCCGCCCCTGCCCCGGTAAGATAGAGTCGATCCATATGCCCGGCGGTTTCGGTGTGCGTATTGATACGGCGGTATATCAGGGCTACGAGATACCCCCTTACTATGACAGTATGATAGCAAAGGTACTTGTAAAGGGCGAGGACAGGAAAGAGGCTATCCAGAAGATGAAGGTCGCCCTCTCCGAATTTCTCATAGAGGGTATCAACACCAACATTGATTTCCAGCTCAATCTCCTGCGTGACGAGGATGTCGAAAGCGGTAATTTCGATATAGGCTTCCTTAACCGCAAGGATCTGACGAATTATTGATAATGCCACAAGCAAACGAAAAGGCGGTGCTTTAATTGTTAGAAGATCTGTTTAAAATGGTCAAGGACCGTTTTAATGAGGAACAGAAGGACGTGGCGGATTCCTCCGCCCCCGAAATACCCAGGACCTGCTGTTCAAATGTCCCCGCTGTCAGAACGTGTTCTATATGGACGAGTTTGAAAAGCGTAAGAAAACCTGCCCTGTCTGCAACTATCACGCAAGGCTTTCCGCTAAGGAGCGTCTTGATATAACGGTTGACAAGGACAGCTTCAAGCCGTTTGACGAAAATATGGTGTCACTGAATCCTATCGGCTTCCCCGACTATGAGAAGAAGATAAAAGGGTATGCAGGGAAAGCACGGGACTGAAGGACGCAGTAGTGACGGGCGAATGCACTATACGAGGCTACCGTGCGGTCATCGGCATTATGGATTCCAATTTTATGATGGCGAGCATGGGCAGTGTTGTAGGTGAAAAGATAACAAGAGCGTTTGAATATGCCACAGAGCATAAGCTACCCGTTATACTCTTCACAGCGTCGGGCGGTGCGAGAATGCAGGAGGGTATAATCTCCCTTATGCAGATGGCAAAGACAAGCGGTGCGGTAAAACGTCACAGCGATGCAGGCGGACTTTATATCACGGTGCTTACCGACCCCACAACAGGCGGTGTTACAGCGTCCTTTGCAAGTCTTGGAGATATAATCCTTGCCGAGCCTAAGGTGCTTGTAGGATTCGCAGGCAGACGTGTTATACAGGACACTATAAAGCAGAAGCTCCCCGACGATTTCCAGACGGCAGAATTCCTGCTTGAAAGCGGTTTTGTTGATGCGATAGCCGACAGACGCTCAATGCGTAAAACGCTGTCGAATATATTAAGACTGCATAACTATAAAAAAATCGGCGCTGACTGGCAGCACGGTTGAAAGGACGGTAATGATAATGTCAAATATGACTGCTACACAGCATCTTGAGATAATAAGAGAAAAGAATCGTCCAACCGTAAACGACTATATTCCCGCTATATTCAACCACTTCACCGAGCTTCACGGCGACCGCCACTACGGTGACGATGCCGCAATATTATCGGGTATAGCTACTCTTAACAGCACTCCCGTCACAGTGATCGCACAGGTAAAGGGCAGAAACCTTGAGGAAAACAAGAAGTCGAATTTCTCAATGCCTCATCCCGAGGGCTACAGAAAGGCATTAAGGCTTGCATATCAGGCGGAGAAGTTCCACAGACCAGTTATCTGCTTTGTTGATACACCGGGCGCATTCTGCGGAGTTGAAGCCGAAAAAAGAGGTCAGGGCGAGGCTATAGCAAAGAATATTGCCGAGTTTATGACGCTGAAAACCCCCGTTATATCGGTAGTTCTCGGTGAAGGCGGAAGCGGCGGCGCACTTGCACTTGCCGTATGCGATGAGCTTGCTATGCTTGAACACGCTTTATATTCCGTAATTTCTCCAAGAGGCTTTGCTTCTATTCTATGGAAGGATCCTTCAAGAGAAAAGGAAGCGGCCGATCTTATGAAAGATCACCGCAGACGATCTGTACAATTTCGGCGTGTGCGATAAGATAATCGCCGAGCCTGTAGGCGGCGCTCATACCGACCCTGCACAGACAGCGGACAATATATCGGAATATCTTATAAGTGCGGTCGAAAGACTGTCAAGGATAGATATTCCTACCCTGCTTGACAACCGCTACAAGAAATTCCGCAAAATCGGTATGTTTTCCGAGTAACTGAAAGTCACGGCAAATTCGCCGTGCGGCGAGTCGCCGCTGACTGTTCGCCGTTCTGACGGCTTGTGATTTGTGTAACTTACGTTACCGGCGGTCATAATATGCTGCTGCATATTCGCTATTTCGGACGGTAAATCAACAGCTTTCAACAACCCTTTGAAAGTTGTGCAAAGTGTAGAAATACACCCTGTAAATTTAGACATTTTTTTAATGTATTTGTTGTAAATACGACTTGATTATTTCGGCGTAATGCCGTATAATATTAACGAAAGAAAATTTCTTTTTAAAAACACGGAGGAGATTTCAAATGGTATTTGATAAGGTAAAAAAGATAATCGTTGACCAGCTCGACGTTGAAGAAGACAAGGTTACTGAGGCTGCAAGCATCACAGACGACCTCGGCGCTGATTCACTTGACGTAGTAGACCTCGTAATGAGCTTTGAAGAAGAGTTCGACATCGAGATCCCCGATGATCAGGTTGAAAAGATCAAGACTGTCGGTGACATCGTTAAGTTCATCGAAGAAAAGGTTGAAGACTGATTTACATCTTGCTTTAGCACATCAGCCGTATTTGTCAGACGCAGATACGGCTTATTTTTCTTTTTATCGTAACTAAAAGGAGGCTTTGCGTATGACATCGGTTTGCTTTACAGGGCATCGTAAAATTGACAGCTCGGATATGTATGCGCTTAAATCTCTGCTTGACAGCACAATATGCGGACTTGTCAAGCGTGGCGTTACCGACTTCTACTGCGGCGGCGCTCTCGGCTTCGACACTATGTGTGCTCATATGGTGCTGTATCTGAGAAAACGCAAGGCACTCGATATAAAGCTCCACCTTGTACTCCCCTGCTCAAACGAGGAGCAGACAAAGAACTGGAGCTACAACGACAAGCAGGAGTTTTATGCGATAATTATGGCGGCTGACAGCATTGAGTATATCGGCAGTGAATACACCAAGGACTGTATGAAACAGCGTAATGCCCGCCTGACAGAGCTTGCAGACTGCTGTGTGGCATATTATGACCAAAGCAACAGCAGGAGCGGCACAGGTCAGACGGTACGCATGGCTGAAGCCAAAGGTATTGAAGTGATAAACCTGTTCGATATGTAACCGCTTAATGTCGCATATCGGTACAATAAGTCAAATCCATCGTACTGTTCGATAATCTTCGGGCAAGTACGATGGATTTTTTTCAAAAACCCCTCACAGCAAAAGCTGTGAGGGTGTATATTTTGTAATATCTCAGAATCTCTTACTTTGATTCTGTATCATCGTGAACAGTTCTATTCTCAGCAATGCTGCTCTTTAATACACGGATCTTTGTTCTGTCAGAGCCTGTTTCGATAAGTACAGTATCATCTGTAACTCTTAATACTCTGCCTACAATACCGCCTGTTGTTACTACTTCGTCAGCAACCTCAAGGTTGTTGAGCATTTCCTGCATCTTCTTGCCACGCTTCTTTTCGGGTCTTATGATAAGGAAGTAGAATATAACTACCATAAGTGCAAGGGGGATAAGCATTGTGAGAATGCTCACTATATCGTTTCCGCCCTGTCCTGTGGTTGTTGCTGTCTGTCCGCTTGATAATAATGTCAGTAATTCTGTCATTTTGTATTCCTTTCTTTTCCGTGCGATATTCGCTCTTTCGTTATTCTCTAATTATACCTTAAAAATGCCGCAAATGCAAGCACTTTTGTGTATTTATTCGAATCTTATATCGGTAAATCCGAGCTTTTCGAGTGCCGTTTTACAATTTTTGATTTCGTCTGCCGATAAATTTGCACTGCCTGTTATTCCGACCGATATTTCCTTGTCGCCGACAGCCTTCTTTACAAGCGTGAATATCTGATTTACCGCCTTGATCTTGTCCTTTTCAACCGTTACCGTCTTGTCTGCCGAGGTCTGCAGCTTTGTGCCAGGTAGAGACATATCCATTGTGACAAGCACCCTGCTGTCACCCATCTTATCCTTAGCAGACCATATTTCAGCCGTACCGTCATAAGCCGTAGCCGACATTGTAAGCAGTGCGTCGGCCTTTATTTCAACCGTTGCGGTTGCGTTGCCTTCCTTTGCTTTCTTTGCACACGATGCCGCAAGAACGGCTAATTTCTCGCTTCTGTTTGCATTCTGCAGTTCCTTTGACAACAGCGAGTAGTCATAGGACTGGAAGTTCGGGAAGACGGTGTTTTCAAGCTCAATATCGGCAAATCCTGCCTTTGCAAGCTCTCCGCATATATCCGCATAATAATTTACCGCATCTGCGGAATAGGGGTAGTCCACGGTTTACCGCCGTTATCGGCGGCGGCGTCCAGCCAGCTCCAGTTTCCGTCAGAGATTATATATCCCGCATTGTCGAAAAGATACGGTGTCTTTCTGTCGTAAAGCGTTGTTATAGCCGCAACGGGAGTGATTCCTGCCGTTTTGCACGCCTTTACTATCTGAGCCGCCGTCAGACTGCCCTTATTTACGTCTGTATTATCCTTTACAGCCTTAAGCGATGATTTGTATAACAGTTCGCCTGTGGTGTTTTTAAGCGTAAATACGACTGTGTTATAACCGCTGTCCTTTGCTGAGGCAAGGAACTTATTCAGTGCGGCATCGCTTTTCAGTGCGGAGTCGGGAGCGACCGTCGCAAAAGCAGATGTTACCTCGCTTGGCGCTGAGGAGGTGTTATCCTTTGTTGTATCACTGCCGCCTGAGTTGCCGGACGTGTTATCCGAAGTGTTCGCCTGCGAATTGCTGTCCGATGTTTCGGGGAGCGATTCGGGCGGTGTCCACGCAGGCTCGCTCACAGAGGAATTGTCCCCGTTTCCGCCGAAAAACTTTATCAGCGGAGAAGCGACCGAGTATCCCACAAAGACAAATGCGCCCAGTATCACAACGAAAAGAACCCCGTCAAATATCTTCCTGCCGGTGCTTTTACGTTTTTTATACAGATTTCTTCTTGAACGTTTTACCTTGAATCCTTTTTTTTTCTGCTCATATCAGTATCTCCATTTTAGAAATTATCAGATAGCGCCTGTGTTATATCCTGTCAGCGCATAGAATGCAAGTGACATAATGCCGACAAAAACACTCATCATCATTATCGGCGGCATTCCTCTGAATGCCTCGGGAATAAGCGGAGAATTGAGCCTTTCGTTTGCGATATGAAGGAAGAACACCGCAATGAAGAAGCCTGCCGCTATTCCGACACCGAATCCCATATACGAAAAGAAATCAGCGTGATATGTCGTGTTCAGGAACAATGCTCCCAGCACTGCCGCATTGAACACCGAAAGATGAACGTATTTCTTGATGTTTCTGAATATCTTTGGCAGGAATCTCCACAGGAGGAGCAGACTGCCCGTATATACTATGCTCACCGTCAGCGTGTATATAAGCGGCATGACAACATAAAAATACTGCCAGTCGGCAAGCCACCCATCTATAAAGAACGTGATACAGCTTGAAACCACGATAACGTATGTTATGCCAAGACCGAGTCCGAATATGCTTTCTTTTTTTCTTGATGCATAGAACGCCACGCTTGTGCCGAGCGCACGGGAGAATATCGCATTCTCGACAAACATAGCGAGCATAGCCGTATTGATAAAAAAGCGCTAATTTATCCATCACTGCGCTCCTTTACGTTGTCGTCCGGCGAGGGAAGCAGATGAGGTGCAGCAGGCTTGCTTTCGGTGCTTGAACGGTAGGTGTGAGCCGCCGCCTTGTTATGCTCCTCGCTGTTAAGCCTTATTCTGCGGTTACGCAGATAGTTGTAAAGCGCCCTGAACATACCTGCCATTATTCCGACAAGTATAAATCCGCCGAAAGGTGATTCAAAAGCCGCAATCTTGAAATCAAACAGCTTTATTCCGGCAAATGTGCCGAAGCATATCAGTTCCCTGAAGCCTCCGGTAAGGACGCACACTGCGCCGAAGCCCGCTATGAAGAAAAAATTACGTCGATTATCATTTTCAGCTTGTCCTCAAGATAGAAACGGCTTTCCGTTTTCGAGAAGATAAGAGCGTTTGTAATTATAAGCGGCATATAGATGCCTATAAGCTCGACCGTAAGCGGAAAGATCTGCTCTAAAAAAGAAGTACGGTCGGGATATAATAGACCGAGCCTACCAAGGCATATATAATTACTCTGAGGGTATAAACTATTTTTTTTTCGGTACAAACGAACAGGTAACTATCGTCAGAAACGATATTATCGCAAAAGCAAAAGAGCGATTACCACGCCCTTCTTGAAGGTCGTAGCGGCGATTATAACAGGTGCGTTTACAATGCCTGTCATCAGCACGACATTCTGCTTTGCCAGTCCGTCTATAAGATCACGGGTGAACTTAAAGTCACTTTTCCGTGTCTTTTCCGGCTTCATCTGTTTTGCTTGAGCCATGCTGCGCCTCCTTTTCCTTTTTCGTTTTCGTCGGCGGATTTCGCCGATGCTTTCATCTTCTTTACCGTATCCGATATTTTGTCGGAAATATTCTCCATTACCGACTTTTTATGACGTTTTACCGTTGTGACCTTATTGTCGATAGGGGGCATATTATAATTAACAGGTTCAAACATAATTTCCTGCGTATCCGAAAGCTCCGTGTCTTACCCTGCTTTGCATCCTTTGTCATTCGCTCAAACGAGCCGAGGTTATGCCTAAGGTATCTTAAAAGCTGTTTTGTCTGTACGCCTATTACGAATGCCAGCTTGTCAAGATACAGTGACAGAGCGTTTACTATCAGCAGAGAGAACACGAATATTCCCTCGATATTTGCGGAATTTCTGAATATGACCGTGATTACGCCGAGCGCTATGCCGTACAGCACCCTTCCGCCGTTAAACGGGAAGCGTCTGCGGATCGCTCGCAAGGAATATAAAGCCGAACAGTACAAATCCGCTTATAAAACGGAATATAACAGCGTCCATAGCAGGCTCTACACTGCTTGTGAGATAGGAAAGCACACCCATTACGGCTATTCCGCCCACAGTAGCGGAAAGCGACACGCTTCTTCTGCAGATAAGGCAGATACCGCTTACTATCAGCACGAGTATATGAGTAGTTCCCATAGGACCGGGGAATCTTCCCATAAGTATCTCAAGCGGAGTCAGTGACGGCATTGCGCCGTTCTTTATAAAACTGCTCTCGATTCCGCTTACAAGAGTTCCCGTATCTCCGAATATTTCCGGATGAGCGTCAAGCTGCGGATACATCAGCACCTGTGTCGGATAGCAGATTATAAGAAACGCTATCGCAACCGCCGCAGGATTGAATATATAGTTGTCCTTGCCGCCGAATATATGCTTTACCGTAATTGCAAGCACTGCGCCGATTATCACGACATAATATTCAACGCTTGCAGGGAGCATAAGAGCAAGAGCCATACCGTAGGCTATGGTTGACAGGTCTTTTACACCGTATTCCTTCTTTGAAAGGAAACAGCCTATCATATCGGTCAGTATGCAGGCAAGCACCGAGCAGGCGCACACCGTTACTACTCTCATACCGTAAAAGCAGGTGGCAATGACGGTTATCGCCAGCATAAAAAGTATCTGATCGCCGTATATGCTTCTCGGCTTACGCAGTTTTTCTTAGCCGCCTCCTTTTGACATCAGCAAAGGAGCTTCGTCTATCTTCTTAAGAAGAGCTTCATTTGTGGTTGTATTCATTATATCTTTTTGTCCTTTCAGACTATAAGCTGTTTAACCGGTTTAACAGGAGGTGTCCCATGCAGATAGATGAGCTTGCGGGAAATACCGTAAAAATTACGCTTGATCCGTCGGATATGGACGGATACCGCATTAAATGCGAAGATATTTCGGGCGATTCCCGTACCTCAGAGCTTGCCTTGTCAAGACTTATATCCTGCCTCAGCGAAGATCATGATCTCGGGCTTTGCGGAGAACGTCTGCTTGTCGAGGCTTTCCCAAAAAGCGACGGAGGCTGTACCTTATATATCTCCTGCATTAAAGGCACTCCGTCCGGAAAAAACACTTCCTGCCGACCGCCGCTTACGACGGTCATCTGCGAGGGAGAGCTTTGCGTTCTCGCAAGGCTCTGCAAGGCACTCAAGGCTGTCGCAGACCGTGTATCCTTATACGCAGACCCGTGACGGGAAAGATTACCGTCTTGCCATTCATCTGCCGCAGAGCAGATCGTCCGAAAAGCCGCATCGGAATTATACGGCACATCGTGTCGGAGTACCGCCTCCCGTTATATACGGATCTCAGCCGTATGAGCGACACGGAGGAATATTACACTCTGCTTACAGACAAGGCAACTGAGCTGTTGCCCGACTGCTTTTAGCGTATAGCATCTGCCGCCGCCCTCATATCCTCCGCCCTGAACAGATATGTTCCTGCTACAAGTACGTTTGCACCGGCATCTTTTACTGTTGCGGCGGTTGCCGTGTTAATACCGCCGTCAACCTGTATATTCATTTTGTCAAATCCGTTTTTCGTCGCAGTATTTACGGAGCATTGCCACCTTGTCGGCACACTGCGGAATAAATCCCTGCCCGCCGTAGCCGGGTTCAACGGTCATTACAAGCACCATATCGCACAGCGGCAGATAAGGTATGACTTCTTTCCAGTCTGTAGCAGGCTTTTATGGCAAGTCCTGCGTTCATACCGTTTTCTCTTATCGCTCTGAGATTTTCTTCCGTATTGCCATTGCTTTCAAGGTGGATAGTAAGCATATTACTTCCTGCCTTTGCAAAAAGCGGTATAAGCTTTGTGGGATCGGTCACCATAAGGTGCGTGTCAAAATATATATCGCTCACTTTACGCATAGCGGCAACCACGTTGTTCCCGTAGGTTATATTGTCAACGAAAAAACTCCGTCCATAACATCTATATGAAGCCACTCGACCTGTGCGTTTTTTTCGGTACGGCGGATTTCTTTTTCTATATTTGTCAGGTCGCTCGCAAGCATTGAAGCAGAGATAATGTTTTTCATGATTTCTCCCGTCCGGTCCGTAGACCTATTTATACAGTATAATGATATATCATAACCGCTTTTTCGTCAAGTAAATGCAAAAATTAAAGAAAATTTCCGCAGAATAAACAAAAAAAGAGGCAAAAGCCTCTTTTTTATATTGTCGAAAAATCTATGCTATTGTTACATAAAAAGGGGTTTGGGGCATAGCCCCAATGCAGGTCGTCAGTCGATTGTGTCGCTGCGTCTGTGCATCGACAGCCATTTGTACCGTTGCATCGTGCAACGGCTTTGTGTGGCCGTCGTTATGCATCCTTGCATAGCGATTGTGTCCGACTGACTGCAAGCGTCCTTGCTTGGTATGGGCGGCAGCCCATGCTATTTCCCCTTCCCTTTGGGGGAAGGGGTCAGGGGTTGGGGATAAAACAGTAAATAGCAATATTTTCGAATTTTAAACCTTTACATAGAACGGAACTTTTTCTTTTGTCGCCTGTTTTGCGGCAGGCTGATTGAAGTTCATTATCATAAACGGCGCTTTTTCGTCGTTTATATCCTTCAGTACCTTTTCGGTAAAGTCCTTGGTAAAGTCGTTGAATTTATCGTCCTCACCCTCGAAATCCACGATTATAAGGCGGTTGAGCTGATTTACCTTGCGCATATTCATAATATATGCCTTCTTGATATCCTTACGGCTGTCAAAATAGCTCGTTATAGGCTTGGTAACAGTGTCCGGCACGCCCGTAACCTCGTTTATGACAGTAAGCTCACCGTTGTTGAATTTTTTCTGTCTTATATAATTTGCTATTACCTCTGCCTGCTGAGGACCGCAGATAATGTTCTCGGTGAAGGGGTTTATAACAAAGCCCTTCATAGCACACTTCGGCTGTGACAGCATAGCGGAAAGATCCTTATATGTAACGGCGATTATGCAGATCTTGCTTATATCATTGATGTTCTTCTGCATTGTTTCCATATCGGTGAACACCATAAAATATTTTTCGTTCTGAGGATTTGTAAGGTGCGAGAACTGTACCTTCATCTGATTTTCGTTCTCACCCGACATATCCGTCACGGTTACAGGCGCAAGAAGTCTTGCCTCCATCAGATTGTCGATATAATCCACCTGATACTGCGGTTCGGGATTTGTTTTCTCTTCAGCGCACTTTTTAAGCGTCCTCATCACTTCGAGCAGTTTCGGGTTGGTTATTTTCTTTGTCTGTTCCTGTATCGTGTTCAACTGTTCCTGTGTCATTTATTATATTCCTTTCCCGAAGAAAATTATATTTCGTTACGGTTTTCAAGCGCCCTCTGGAGCGTAACATCGTCCGCATATTCAAGCGATGCGCCCGCAGGCAGACCATACGCAAGACGGGTCACCTTTACTCCCAGCTGCTTTATCATTCTTGAAAGATATGTTGCCGTAGCCTCTCCCTCGATAGTCGGACTTGTAGCCATTATGACCTCGTCCGTATCCGACAGCCTTGCCATAAGTTCCTTTATTTTAAGCTGCTGCGGACCTATCGAATTCATCGGTGACAACAGCCCGTGAAGCACATGATACACTCCGTCAAAGCCGCCGCTTCGTTCTATGGCGGAAACGTCCTTGGGACTTTCCACAACGCATATGACCTTGTGGTTCCTGCGGCTGTTCGAGCATATATCGCCACTTGTCCGTATTGCAGATATTCTGACATACACTGCACAGCTTCATACTGCGTCTTGCCCGTAGAATTCCGGACGCAAACTGCTCCACTTCTTCCTCCGGGGCGTTCAGTATATAATATGCCAGCCTCTGCGCCGTTTTAAGACCGATGCCGGGGGAGCTTGGCGAATTCCTGCGCCGCCGTTATAAGCGGCTGAGAATTATATTCAGCCATTAAACCAGTCCCGGAATGTTAACTCCGCCTGTTACCTTTTCCATCTCTGCGGCACTTACTTCTTCAATCTGTGTGATAACGGCATTTACGCCTGCTACGATAACGTCCTGAAGATCCTCGATAGCGTCCTTGTCAACTACCTCGGGGTTGAGTTTAACCTCCTTGAGTACCTTTGCACCGCTCATCGTAACTTCAATCATACCGCCTGCGGCAGAAGCCGTGAAATCTCTTGCCTCAAGCTCAGCCTGTACACGCTCGATGTCTTCCTGCATCTTCTGAGCCTGCTTTTTATCATGCTGTTCATGTTGTTTGCGCCTCTGTTCTGGTATTCCTTGGGTAATCTTGCTTTCATTGTGATTTTTCCTTTCGTATCTTTAAGTCAACGACTTAATTTTTTGGTTTTTTGTATTTTATTTTTACGCCCATTTTTTCCGCTCTTGATAAGAAATCGGAAACAGGGTCGCTTTTATCCTTGCTTTCGGCTGTATCGCCGTTATTGTCAAAGGTCATTACAAGCCTTCTGCCTGTTACCTCTTCGGCGGCTTTCTCAAGCCGTTCCTTCGAGTCGCCTGTTGTCAGGAAATCATACTGGAATTTCTGATAACCGCTGATATTCACCGTATCCCGACCGAGCGTCACCTGCACCTGTCCCAGTATAGCCTGCAGTATAACGGGAAGTCTGTCAAGTATCTCGGTTACCTGCGGATCGGCATTACCGGTACCCTGTGTTTTTTGCATTTTTGTGCTTTGCTCATATGCTGTCCTTGGCGGAATATTACCCGACTGGACCTGTTCAGCCTGTTGAGCAGGCTCGGCAGGAGCGACGTTTATAGGTGGTTCGTCAAGGTCAAACGGAGGAGCATCTTCGTTTACTGCACTTGCGTTATCGTCTGTGCCGCCCGTACCCTCAAACAGCCAGTTCGGCTTGTCGCCGTTGCCGTCTGTATTGCTTGCCTGTTCCTGCGGAGCGGGCTCAGGCGGAGCAACGCTTGCCTGCGGTTCGTCAAGGTCAAACGGAGGAGCATCTTCGTTTCCTGCACTTGCGTTTTCGTCTGCGCCGCCTGTACCCCTCAAACAGCCAATCCGCTTGTCGCCGTTGCCGCCTGTATTGCTTGCCTGTTCCTGCGGAACGGGCTCAGGCGGAGCAACGCTTACCTGCGGTTCATCAAGGTCAAACGGAGGAGCATCTTCGTTTACTGCGCTTGCGTTATCATCAGCGCCACCGGTACCCTCAAACAGCCAGTCAGGCTTGCTGTCTGCGGCATTCCGCTCTGTACCGTTCTGCTGTACCGCGAAGTGGTCGGAGCTGTCACGTCCTTCTGCTTATCATCGGCGGATGTGATTTTATTTTCTATCCTGTTCAGCGTATCTGCAATAATATCCTGCGGTCTGTCGCCGATTACGCTTACGGGCTTTGCAGATTGCGCCGGTATATGCTTTTCTGTGCTTTCGCCGGTTTGCACTGCGGTTCTCGGCTGAATGCTTATCTCGCCGTCACACAGCTTGTCGAGCCTGTTCTCTAACTTTTCAAGCCTTAACGACAATGCCGATGTGTCGCTGTCAAGACGTGGCGTACACAGCCTTATAAGGCACATTTCGGCAACCGTCTTACGCTTTGCCGTTTTCGGAGTTCTCGCAATGCAGTCCTGCAGTATATCCATACACCGCATTATTTCTCCGAGAGTAAACTCCTTTGTCTGCCTTGCAAGATCGTTTCTTGTTCCGCTTCCTGCAGGGATAAGCGAAAAGTCGGAGTTTGTTGCCGACAGTATGCACAGATTTCTGAAATGCGACAACAGTTCATCAAGAAGAAGCATAAGATCCTTCGACTGATTGTGAAGCTCGTCGAGAATTTTCAGTGCCTCGGGCGCATTCTGCTCGTGTATGCACTGTGCAAGCGTGAACAGATGCTCCGTTCCTGCAATGCCTGCGGTAGTCCTTACGGTTTCCTCGTCAATGTCGGCGCTCACGCTTATACACTGGTCGAGCAGCGAAACCGCATCTCTCATACCGCCGTCGGACAATCTTGAAATAAGTCTTGCCGCATCCTCGGTTATATTTACATTTTCTTTTTTTGCTATCTCGCACAGCCGCTTTGTGCTTTCTTCTACGTCAATTCTTGAAAAGCGGAACTGCTGACATCTTGATGCGATAGTCGCAGGCACCTTGTGTATCTCGGTAGTCGCAAGTATGAATATAACGTGCGGCGGCGGTTCTTCTATGGTTTTCAGAAGTGCGTTGAATGCCTGCGAGGACAGCATATGCACCTCGTCTATTATATAAACTTTATAACGGCAGACAGTCGGAGCGTACATAACCTCGTCACGCAATGCCCTTACATCGTCAACGCCGTTGTTTGAGGCTGCGTCCATCTCGATTATATCCGGACAGCCTGCGGCTATTGCCTTACAGCTTTCACATTCTCCGCAGGGGTTGCCGTCAACGGGAGATAAGCAGTTTACCGCCTTTGCCATCAGCTTTGCACAGGTGGTCTTACCCGTACCTCTCGAACCTGTGAACAGATAAGCGTGAGCCGGAGTGCCGGCCTTTATCTGATTTTTCAGCGTGGTGGTTATATGTTCCTGCGAAATTACTTCGTCAAAGGTGGCAGAACGATACTTACGATAAAGAGCAAGATGCATAACTAACCTCCCGTGACAAAGTACATAATAATCGGTAAATAAAACGATACGCAAAAATAGAACCCATGATTATGAGTGTAAACTTGCTGCGGCACAGGTCATAACTGCTTAATGCTGCTCGGTTCCCCGCCTGACATGGTTCACAGGACTCCCTTTTTGCACAGGGCTTACACCCATAATCACGGGTTCTATTTCTGATACTGTACTATTGTACCATAGTTTAAATAAAAAATCAAGCCTTATTATTCTATTTTTAATTACTGTCCGTAATGAACCCCGACCGCAAAAAAAATCACCCGCCGAAAAAGCGGGTGAAAGTAAATCAGATAAAGCAAAATCAGTCAGGAAATATACCAAAAAAAGAAGTGGTTGTCAAATTTACAACTATCAGAAGAAGTCTGTTTTTATAAAAAGGTGCTCGTTTGCAATCCCTATCCCCAAACCCCTTTCCCCGGGAAAGGGGCTGAGTGTGGGCTGCCGCCCTCACCCCCGCTTGGGGCTATGCCCCAAACCCCCATTTTAAATAGTTATATAGGTTTTTCGACAGACTGCTTAATCATTATCTGCTTTGAGGACAGCATTCAGCATAACCGTTGCGCCCTCAGTGCAATGCTCCGGGCTTGAATATTCCGGCTCGCAGTGTGAAAGACCGTCCTTCGACTGTACGAATATCATAGTTGTCGGGAGCATATATGCGGCAAACTGTGCATCGTGACCTGCACCTGAGTGGATATACTGGTGCTTGATACCACATTCTTCTGCAGATGCCTTTACATAGCTTACCAGCTTCTTATCCCAGTAGACAGTATCACGGTTCCAAGCCTTTTCTACCTTGCAGGTACAGCCTGCCCACGTTTTTTCCTCGCAGGATTTTACGATAGCCAGTACCTTTTCAAGTACCTTGGGATCCTCGTGACGTGAGTCAAACGAGAAGTCGAAGAAGTCGGGTACGCAGGTATGTACGCAAGGGTGGCATACGACCTCGCCCGTTGTGTAAACAAGGTCGCTGTAGCCGAGCTTGTCGATTTCCTCATGCAGATAGCACAGAGCCTGTGAAGCGGCAAAGAATGCGTCACGGCGCTTGGGCATCGGGAATGTGCCTGCGTGGGTCGTCTGTCCGTAGAACTTCAGCCTGTAGTTGAACATACCCAGTACACAGTCAACAACGCCTATATCGTTTCCTGCATCTTCAAGGATAGGACCTTGCTCGATGTGAGTTTCAAACATATACATATATCTGTCGGGTGACAGGCGGTACTTCTTGTCGCCCTTGAAGCCCGACTTGTCAAGCGCTTCACCGAATGTCGATGTATTGTCAAGGATACTCTTTGAATTCATCATATCCTCATACTTGAACTTGCATCTGATATCTTCAGGCAGATAATCGTAACATACGATACCCGAACACATCATAGCGGGCGGATACAGCGAGCCTTCCTCGTTTGTCCATATCATAGCGGTGAGAGGATGCTTATGGGGGATGTTCTTCTCGTGTACTGTTTCAAGCACCTCCATAGCCGACATAACGCCGAGTATACCGTCATAGTTACCGCCGTTCTTTACCGAGTCACAGTGGGAAGCCATTACGATACGCTTTGCGTCGGGGTCTGTGCCGGGAGCGTTGCGTAGATATTCGCAACATCATCTATCTCGATCTCTGCGCCGATAGCCTTCATACGCTTGATGAACTCGTTACGGGCCATAATAGCCTCGGGCGAGAGCGAGTAACGTGTGATACCGCCGTGGCCTGCATCACCGAATTTGCTGAAAGTGGAGATCTTATCCTTCATTCTGTCTAAACTGCATTCATACATTTGTACGTCTTCCTTTCCTTTGTAAACAAAACGGCGCAGAACTTTCATCGTCCTGCGCCGTTGCGGTACTTGTTTTTTCTTTACCTGTATTGTACTACCGAAAAGCAGTAAGGTCAACCGGTTTTACAGGGTTTTGTGCTATAGCACAAGCACGTTTGTGCAAGTTTAGAATTGATAACTTGCAAAATACGGTTATAAGATAACGTTGTGATGCGGATTTTCAGCAATTATTTGAAGTTACTTTATAATCAAAATGCAAAAAACTGTCCGTCAAGACAGCTTTTGCGATGGCTATATAAAATTGGGTATAGAAATTTCTGAATTATTCTGGCGAACATAGGTGTTGAGAGGTAACGGTCGCCTGTATCGGGGAGAAGAACAACAATGTTCTTGCCCTTATTCTCGGGGCGCTTAGCAAGCTGTGTAGCCGCGTAAACTGCCGCACCGGATGAGATGCCGACAAGTAAGCCCTCTTTTCTTGCAAGCGTTCTGCCTGTTGCGAATGCGTCCTCGTTCTCGACTGCGATTATTTCGTCATAAATCTTGGTATCAAGCGTTTCGGGAACAAAGCCTGCGCCGATACCCTGTATCTTATGAGGTCCTGCTACACCCTTTGAAAGCACGGGCGAGCCTGCAGGTTCAACTGCAACTACCTTTACATTCGGGTTCTTGCTCTTGAGGTACTTACCGACACCGGAAACCGTACCGCCTGTGCCTACGCCGGCTACGAAGATGTCAACCTTGCCGTCTGTATCTTCCCATATCTCAGGACCGGTTGTATTGAAGTGAGCGGTGGGGTTGGCACTGTTTGTGAACTGGCTGGGAATGAATCCGCCCTCGATCTGCTGTGCAAGCTCCTCTGCCTTTGCGATTGCGCCCTTCATACCCTTTGCACCGTCTGTAAGTACAAGCTCCGCACCGTATGCCTTGAGCAGATTACGGCGCTCAACGCTCATGGTCTCGGGCATTGTGAGGATTATTCTGTAGCCCTTTGAAGCGGCTACAGCGGCAAGTCCTATACCTGTGTTACCGCTTGTAGGCTCGATTATAACTGCGCCGGGCTTGAGTGCGCCCTTAGCCTCGGCATCGTCTATCATCGCCTTTTCGATCCTGTCCTTTACGCTTCCTGCGGGGTTGAAGTATTCGAGCTTTGCGTAGATGTTTGCGGGAAGCTCGTTCAGAGCTATGTAGTTGTTGAGCTTTAATATGGGTGTGCCGCCTATAAGGTCTGTGATCTTGTCAAATGTTCTCATTGTGATTTTCTCCTTTTCGATTCATAATCTGTTATACGTTAAGTTTAATTTTCGTTTGTTATTCTGTAGGTATATAAAACCGTGTGTTGCATTTACAACAAAAGTATATCTGTCTTACTTTGAAGATGCTGCTAAAATCAACATCGGAAACCGCTTATATATCTTGTCATATCCTTACCTCGTTTTCGGTTCGGTTTAATCTCTAAAAGCCTATCGACTTTGTAGGCTTTATTATATCACTGCTTTTGCGATTTGTCAAGGGGGTTTTGAAAAATTTTTCAAAAATATGCAAAATGAATGGAGTTTAGTTTTTGGGTAGCTTGCGTAATTGGCGGTGTCGGCAAGATCGATAAGGTTATAACGGGAGGGGCAAGCAAGGCATTACCGGAGCGATGTAAACAAAAAAATCCGCCGTTTAAAAAACAGCGGATCCCACATATCTTTACATATTCAGAAAATACTCGTGTACTCTTGTATCGCCGTCAAGCTCGGTGGAAAGCTGTGACAAGCTGATTTTTCTGTCTTGCGGCTACTATTTTTCCGTCCACCTCCGAGAGAACCTGCACATCGTCATAAACCTTGTCGATATACGGCGCACGGATAAACGTCATAGGAATTTCTCCGATACCCTCAAACTGCGCTTCGGTATGGAAGCTGCCGAGCTGTCTGCCGTATGCGTTGCGGTTGGCAACAATAGGCATTGTCTGCAGGTGCTGTGCGCTGTCGTTTGAGATAGACTTCGCAAGCAGGATAAGACCTGCGCAGGTGCCGTAGACAGGCATACCGCCTTCGATACGGCTCTTTATGCCGTCAAAAAGATCAAGTTCACGGAGCAGCTTTCCCTGTACCGTGCTTTCACCGCCGGGAATTATAAGGCGGTCGAAGCTGCGGTCAAGATCCTTTTTCTGACGTATCTCAAAGCTGTCTGCACCGAGCTTTGAGAGAATTTTTTCGTGTTCCGCAAATGCGCCCTGAAGCGCAAGAACTGCTACTGTCATTAGTTGTGTCCTTTCGGCTGAGCGGTTTATTACAGCCAACTTCTTTTTGCTCAGCACTTTTTTTATAAATCCGCCGTTTTGCAAGCCTTTACTTATTTCTAATGTTTATAAAGGCGGAATTTGAAGCGGCACATTGCCGCAAAGGTCGGAACAGTCGGCGGCGACCTGCCGCAAATTGTAATAAGCCCAATATCGTTTATCCCCGACCGTCCTACTAATCTTAGCTATGTCCCAACCTTTAAAAAAAGGTCGGAATTTGAAGCGGCACATTGCCGCAAAGGTCGGAATAGTCAGCGGCGACCCGCCGCAAATCGCAATAAGCCGGAATACCGTTTATCCCCGACCGTCCCACTAATCTTAGCTATGTTCCAACCTTTAAAAAGGTCGGAATTTGAAGCGGCACATTACCGCAAAGGTCGGAACAGTCAGCGGCGACCCGCCGCAAATCGCAATAAGCCGGAATACCGTTTATTCCCGACCGTCCCACTAATCTTAGCTATGTTCCAACCTTTAAAAAGGTCGGAACAGTCAGCGGCGACTCGCCGCCTTATTTGCCTCGTTCTGCCATGAGGAGAGCGATTTCCTGTTCGTTTATGCCGACCATAGCTTCACCGAGATCCTCCGACAGTTCTGCGATCATCTTAGCGTCAGTGTAGTTTGTAACAGCCTTTACGATAGCGGCGGCTCTCTTTGCGGGGTTGCCCGACTTGAAGATACCGCTTCCTACGAATACGCCCTCAGCGCCGAGCTGCATCATCAGAGCGGCATCGGCAGGAGTTGCAACACCGCCTGCGGCGAAGTTTACAACGGGGAGCTTGCCGTTTTCCGCAACATACTTTACAAGCTCATAGTCGACCTGAAGATCCTTTGCGGCTTGGTAAAGTTCGTCCTTTGACATAGATGTCAGCCTGCGGATCTCCTGCTGCATCATTCTCATATGCCTTACAGCCTGTACAACGTCGCCTGTACCGGGTTCTCCCTTGGTTCTTATCATAGAAGCACCTTCTGAGATACGGCGGAGCGCCTCACCTAAGTCCTTTGCACCGCATACGAAAGGCACGTTGAACTTTGTCTTGTCGATATGGTACTTGTCATCTGCGGGAGAAAGAACTTCGCTCTCGTCTATATAATCTATCTCGATAGCCTCAAGTATCTGCGCTTCGGCGAAATGACCGATACGGCACTTTGCCATAACGGGAATTGTAACTGCGTTCTGAATGCCCTTTATCATAGCAGGGTCGCTCATTCTTGCAACACCGCCTGCGGCTCTTATATCGGCAGGGATACGCTCAAGCGCCATAACTGCGCAAGCGCCTGCCTCCTGTGCTATTCTTGCCTGCTCAGGCGTTGTAACGTCCATTATTACACCGCCCTTTAACATCTGGGCGAGGTTTTTGTTAAGTTCATATCTTTCGTTTGACATAGTTGAAAACTTCCTTTCCTGTCGGGTATTATTGTTTTACTTTGCTAAGCGCATTTGTCCAGACTGCTAAATAATAATCTCTTATTTATTTAATGGGGTTTGGGGCGTAGCCCCAATGCGGGTTGTCAGTCGTTGGTGTCGCTGCATCGTGCAAAGCGACTGTGTGCGACTGACTGCAAGCGTCCTTGCTTGGTGAGGGCGGCAGGGTAGATTGTCAAGTCAAGTGCAACACTTTTTAGACAAAAATTCGAGAGGGGAAAGATAGCCAAGACATTTGCGAGGACGACTATTAATTAAATGAATAACTTTTTGGAATTCTTCTTCGGAAACACTTAAAAAATCAGTGCCTTTAGGGTAGAAGAAACGTAAAAAAGATCATTTGTATTTTCGTTTAAACCTCGTTGCCAAGGAGAGTGCAAATCAGCAAAATAGATTGTTGTACCTAAATCTTTTTCGATATTAAGAAAATCAGCAAATTCAGAACCGTTATCCAACGTGATTGTTTCAATCGGCATAGGAGCTTCCATAAGTTCAAAAGCTCTGGAGATAGCTTTTCTGATTGTATTTCTTTCTCGACTGATTGCTATTGAGCCAACAAGTAACTTGCTGTTTCGGTCAACAAAAGTAACAGCGCAACCTTTACCGATACCGCCATATAAACCGTATCGCCTTCAAAATCGCCTATACGGGATTTTTGTTTCTACAATTTCCGGTCTGTCATGAATAGTGTGAACCGGTGAATTGTATTACATTTCTTGCGATTGCCGATATACTTTTTTTTCCATGACATCGCAGAGCAGTTTTCCTTGACAAACCTTTGAAGCCTGTTTTCCTTTAATGCCCGGTATATAGATGCACAACATACGCTGAAACCTTGTTGTTTGCACTTATGCGCTATAATTTCAGGCGACCAAAAGCGTTTGAAACATTCAAGAATGTAAATATAAAGTTTGGTGTCCGGTCGGATGACGTGTTTCCTTACACACTTCTTTCTTCTGTATATGTAAAGTGACGTTGCCCACCACGCATTGTACCTCTTTTTATCTTTACAGTTTCTTTTTTTTTATTTCTCTGCTTATTGATGAAGCGCTTCTGCCCATCAACCTTCCTATTTCTCGTACTCCTTTTCCTTCTGACAAAAATTGTTGTAGACAAATTTCGTTCAGATAGTGTAAAATGTGTATAGGACTTCATACTCTACCTCCGTGTCTTTTGTTTTGTGGTAATTACATTTTACACGAAAGTGAGTATGATGTCCATATTTTTTGTGTTGCACTTGATATTATAATCTACCCAGCCCCACACTCAGCCCCTTCCCAAGGGGAAGGGGTTTGGGGATAGGGATAATTAATTTGCAGTTCGTTTTAAACACGAACTTTAAGTCTGGCAGACTGCCATTGTGCAAGTACATACAAGTATTATTACAATACCTATTGTATATCCCGACAGCCCTTGTTGCAATTCAACAGTTTCAACTGAGTTTTCAACATTTTTTGTTTATTATAATCTTTTTACATAAACCTTACATACATTTTTTATTGACTTTTCACAAACGCTTTTGAACAACAAATTTACAGTATCTAACATCGCCGTCAAAATGCAGAGAAAAAAGCCTACAGAACTTATCGGTTTTGGTGATTGTGTAGAAAAGGAAAAGAATCTATGCACCTATCTGATAATTATAAACGGAAATGAAGGTTCAAGTGGTGGCAAATGCTACGGGAGAGGCTTGCCTCTCCCGAATCGGTTTTGGTGATTATGCGCATATCCGATCGTTCTGTCACAGATATCCGCCGATAACGTAATCTCGACAAAGCAGAGGCAAAAAGAACGGCGAATTGTCAGCGGCAACCTGCCGCATCAACACAATAACTGCTTCCTCAGCCCCTCCAGTATCTTCTTCTCTCTGCGTGACACCTGCACCTGTGTCATTCCCAGTATTTCTGCCGTTCTGCTCTGCGTACATTCCTCGCTGTAACGCAGTATTATTAGCCTGCGGTCTATCGGCTCAAGACGGGAAACAAGCTGTCGCAGTGCCATCCTGTCAAGTGCTTTCGGCTGTTCAGGCTCAACAGGCAGGTCGAAACTGCCCTCGTCGTTTTCCTCATCGTCATAACTGCTTAATGAAACAGGCGGAAGCGAAGCCCCAAGCGCAAGCGATGCTTCTTCGGGCGTTATCCCGAGCTTTTCCGCCAGCACCGAAATATGCGGCTCTTCGCCGTTTTTGATAAGCTCGTCACGGAGCCTGCAAATTTTCAGCGACAACTCTTTTAAACTGCGGCTCACCTTTACTGTACCGCCGTCACGGAAAAGCTGTTTTATTTCCCCCATAATGACCGGTACCGCATACGTTGAAAACTTCAGCCCCCTGCTTTCGTCAAAATTGTTGCCTGCCTTTACAAGACCGACACAGCCTGCCGAAAAACAGTTCGTCATATTCTATCCCCCGATTTCTGAATCTGCCTGCTATCGAATGCACCAGTGCGAAATGCTCCGTGATGAACGAATTGTCCTTGTCGGCGCTCATTTAAGCACCCTTTTTTTCAAAGCGGAATGTGAGCGTGACCGTTGTGCCTTTCCCTACCTTTGATGATACCTTTACCTTATCGCAACAGCTTTCCATAACCGCAAAGCCAAGTCCGCTCCGCTCAAGTTCAGGCTTTGTTGTAAACAGCGGTTCCATCGCCTTTTTCACATCTTCTATGCCACAGCCCTTGTCGGCTATCTTTATGTATATTTCTTCATCTTTTATACGGGCGGTTATATTTATGATGCCCACCGTTTCACATTCCGAATAAGCGTGTACCACACAGTTAGTCACCGCCTCGGAAACCGCCGCCTTGACGCTCCCCAGTTCGTCAACTGTCGGGTCAAGCTGGGAAACGAATGCCCCTACAGCCGCCCTCGCATAGCTTTCGTTTCGTGACAGGGCAGGAAACGAAAGCTTAACATAATTTTCGCACTTCATTTTTTATCCTCCGTATTTTTACCGCTTATTATAAGTCGTGACAAGCCTGCCACCTGTATTATCCTGCGTACCGACGGCGACGGATTCTTTACCGCCACACCGCCGCCGAACGATTCCATAATGCGTTGCCTGCCGAGTATAAGCCCTATACCCGAGCTGTCCATAAATGATACGCCGGACATATCCAGAATAAGCATAGACGGCATAAGCCGCTCAAAGCTCTGCGTCGATTCTTATTCTTATTCCCGATGCTTCAAAATGCCCGATTTCTCCGCTTATGACAGCGGTTATTCCGCCGTTTCGCTTTATTATCTCAACTCCGGCACCCGTAAAAACTCCCCCTTTTTCTTGTTGCGTTATGCTTACAGCTTGTATTTTATACCCGTGCTTGTGAAAAAACGTGTCGTAACAAGGGCGGAAATCGGCACTTTAATTTGACAACGGCAAGTTAAATATGTTATAATAATCGTAATTGTAAAACAAAATGGGGTATAAGACGCAAAACAGCGTAACACAGCCCATAAGACATAGATATGAGGAGATTTTATGCAGACAAAAACAGTATGCAGATTTGCACGCATTCCCAGGACCGTATGCCTTATAGCCTTATCTGCGGTGATATTTACCGGCATACTTGTCCTTATGGTATTTGCGCTTGCACTTACCGCAAACGGCATGATAACACTGCCGTCCGCATTTATACGCATAATAGGAAAGGGCAGTATTTTCGTATCCGACCTGTCGGAATATACGATGCTGTTTTTTTCGGAGCGGCAAGCCTTTTTTCTTCGGGCTTGGGCTGATACTTCTGAGCGTAGCGAGAATATGCCCCTTTGCCGCATCTTTTGTCTACAGACTTTTTTCAAAGACTAAAGAATGAAGCTGAAAGATCATATCCGTTTCCGCCATATCCGTGTGCAGAAGCTGACGGCGGTACAGGTGCTTATCCGCATATTTTTCCTGTGCGGAGCGATATGCCTTATCGCTATGCTTATGTTTGCACTGATAATCGACAAGGACTACCGCAGTAATGTAAAGCACGGGAGCGGGAGCTTTCCGTTTACGCAGTACCTTACTGTCGAAACAACGGATATTCCGGTATATATAACACGTTCTTCGGACGAGCTGATACACGTTTCATATGTCAGCGATACGGAGGTTGATATTTACGAGGACGACGGACGGCTTATAGTCGAGCAGGTGCCGAGCCTTGTGATAACGCTGTTCACCCGTGAGCAGTTCAGCTACAGGATTGAAATACAGCTTCCCGACAAGCCCTTTTCAAACCTTAACCTGTACACTGCGTCATCCGACCTGCATTGCTGTGCGGTGAGCGGATATATGGTGAATATAAAATGCAAGAGCGGAAGCGCCGATATAGAAAGGCTGTCCTGCTCGGGAACGCTCGGCATCGACTGCGACAGCGGTAAAATAAATATGTATATAGACGAATTTTCGGGCGGAAGCCTTGTCAATTCCACAGGCACAGTGAATATTGATTTTGCAAAGGACGCAGACACGGTCATTTCGCAGGGAACACGTTGCTATATAAACGGCCTTGCGGCAGTGAGCGACGGCAGAGCCGCCGAAGATGACGATTTAGCCGTAACCTCGCCTTCGGGCAGAGTAAGAATAAATACAAACATAAAACGGTAAATTAAAAGCGGCAGTGCCGCAATATGAAAGGATAAGCCTTATGAATAACGTAAAACAGACATTCACCATCACCATCCCCTCAAAGACAGGCTATATGGATCTTACCGAGGATGTAATGGAGTGCGTACGCAGATCCAATATCAGAAACGGTATCATATCAATTTCTTCAATGCACACCACTGCGTCGGTGTTCACCGCAACAAATGATATTGAAGCGCTGAACGGTTATCTCAAATATTACGAAAAGGTATCCACCCTTGCCGAAGAACCGCTCAGAGCGGCTATCTGCCACCAGCTTGCAGGCGGCTCGGTAGTTACCGCTATCTGTGACAGCGAGATTTCACTCGGCCTTACGCAGTACATAATATATATGGATTTTGACGGTGAACGTGAAAAGACAGTAGAAATAAATATAATCGGAGAATAAGATGATCTCAGTAGTTATACCTGCCTTCAACGAGCAGGAAAACATACCTGCCGCTGCAGAAAGGCTCGGCAGTATATTAGCGCCGCTGTCCGACTATGAGCTGATATTTGTTGACGACGGCTCAAAGGACGGAACGTGGGAGCTTATAAAACAGCTCGGAGAAACGGACGAGCATATAAGAGGACTTCATTTTTCAAGAAATTTCGGCAAAGAGGGAGCCGTTTTTTTGCGGGACTTAAAGCCGCAGACGGCGATTGCGTTGCGGTGATTGACTGCGACTTACAGCATCCGCCGGAGCTTCTTGAAAAGATGTATGCCGCATGGAAAAACGGTGCGGAGGTCGTAGAGGCGGTCAAAGCGTCAAGAGGCAAGGAGGGCATAATATACAAGCTCTTTGCAAAGACCTTCTATCGTATGATGAAGAACAGCTCGGCTATTGACCTTGACGGCGCAAGCGATTATAAGCTGATGGACCGCAAGGTTGTCAATGCGCTCAACGAAATGCCCGAAAGGCTGACCTTCTTCCGTGCGCTTTCAAGCTGGGTAGGCTTCAGGACAGAGCGTGTCGAATTTGACGTTGCGCCAAGAAACGCAGGCAAGACAAAATGGTCGTTCAGAAAGCTGTTCAGATATGCTATAAGCTCAATAACCAGCTTTACAAACGTGCCTATGCAGATAATCACCTGGTCGGGAGTGCTGTTCTTTATATTTGCCGTGATACTGGCTATACAGACCCTTGTCAACTTCTGTACAGGAAAGGCGGCAGACGGCTTTTCGACCGTAATACTTCTTCTGCTTATAATAGGCAGTATACTTATGCTCGGTATCGGCATTATGGGATATTATCTCAGCAAGATATACGAGGAGATAAAGCAGCGTCCGAGATATATAGTCAGTGAAGAATCAGGACGCAGACAAAGATGCGAGGATAATAAATAATGGTAAATTTCAGAGAAAAAATGCTGTCATTCAGACACCTGTGCTATAAGAACGGTTATCTGTTTGCGGCGTTTCTTATCCCTGTTATACTGATGGGTATAGCTTATATATCATTTGATATATATCCGTTTGGCGAAAAGTCGGTGCTGTCGCTTGACCTTTAACGCACAGTATGTTTTCTATTTCGACTATGTGCATGACGTAATAGGCAACGGCGAGAGCCTTATGTACTCGTGGAGCAGAAACCTGTCGGGCGAGTTTATGGGCATAATCGGCTATTATCTTGCAAGCCCGTTCAATATACTTGTATGGATATTCCCACGCAGTATGATAACCGAAGGCCTGCTTACAATGATGCTCGCAAAGTTCGGTGCGTGCGGCGTTACCTTTGCGCTTTTTGCACATAAGTCGCAGAAGCTGTCAAAGACAACGGCGGCCTTATTCGCTCCGATGTATGCCTTGTGCGCATATATGATAGTGCAGACAATGAACCCTATGTGGCTTGACTGCGTTATCGCACTTCCGCTTATCTGCTGGGGTATAGATTCGCTTATAAAGGAAAACCGCTTCAGACTGCTCATAGGCTCGCTTGTCTATGCGTTCGTGTCGAACTTCTACATAGGCTTTATGGCGGCAATCTTCTCGGTGCTGTATTTTATCTGCCGTTACTTTTCGCTTGAAACCTATACGGGCAACACAGGAATTAACATCGCAAAAAAATTTGTTACAAAAGGTGCGTTTTTCGGAATATGCGGAATAGTTTCCGCTATGATGAGCGCATTTATGATACTGCCTGTATACAATTCACTTCAGAACGGCAAATTCAGCTTCACCGAGCCGGATTATTCGCTTGTTAATAATTTTAATCTTATAGATATAGCAAGAAAGCTGTTCCCCAATACCTACGATACGGTAAGGATGGAGGGTCTGCCGGCACTGTTCTGCTGTTCTCTTGCGCTTGTGCTTGCGGCGGGATTTTTCTGCTCGGGAGCATTTAAATTCAAGCAGAAAATTGCGGCAGGTGCGCTTATAGGCTTGCTTGTTGTAAGTATGTATATCCGTCCGGTCGATATGATATGGCACGGCGGACAGATGCCCAACTGGCTTCCCTACCGCTACTCGTTTATGCTTTCGTTTATCATAGTCGCTCTTGCGGCAACATTGCTTTGAACAGCTTAAAGCGGTCAGAGCGAGAACGGTCGGAGCAATTACGCTAAGTTATATTGCTCTCATAATATACACAGAGGCACAGGATACCTTCATAACCACGCTTGACAGCAGCGGACGTGAGGTGTTTGACGGCATAACCGTTGCACTTCCTGCCATAGTATTCATGGCGGTCGCAGGCATTACCGTATATGCGGCAAGGCATTATATGAAAAAGAGCGAGCTGTCAAAGACAGGCGTGATACTTGTAACCGCAGTGATATGTGCGGAGCTTTGCTTCAACGCAACAAATACGCTGACAAAAATGCACAAGGATATTACCTTCTCGACAAGGGACAGCTATTTAAGCGTTATACTTCCGCTTCGTGAAAAGGTGGAGGAGATAAAGGCGCAGGATGACGGCTTCTACAGGATAGAGAAAAACTTCTTCCGCTCGGTAAACGACCCTATGGCTGTAAATATGTACGGTCTGTCGCACTCAAGCAGTACGTACGCTGAATGCAAGAGCTATTGATATGCTCGGATTCTTCGGCTTCACGTCAAACGGTCACTATTCAAGGTTTTCGGGCAACACTCCGCTGACCTGCGATATTTTCGGCGTTAAATATATCCTTGATTGTGCAGGCGAATCCACAGCCAACATAAAATCAGCAGACGATATAAAAAGTCACTGAAAACAAGGACGCACTGCCTGTAGGCTATCTTGCAAACAGCAAGCTGTCCAAGCTTGAGCTGTCAAAGTATGACGTATTCGAAAATCAGAACGCTCTGCTTAACGCAATGACCGGAGGAAACAGAGAATTCTTCACGGTATTTTCCGCAGACGGCGAGCCTTATGCCGAAAACTGCAAAAAAGGCTCGTTTGAAAATCAGCATATAGGCTTTACGGATGTAACGGGCGAAGCAAGCGTAACATATACGATAACTGCGCCAAAGAGCGGAGAGATCTATATGTTCATACCGACCGACTATCAGCGTGAGGTTTCGCTTTTATGTAAACGGCTCGTACAAGGGCGTATGCTTTGAGAGCGACAATCATAATATAAAGAATCTCGGCAAGTTTGAAAAGGGCGAGGAAGTAACGGTAAAGCTCGTGCTGAAAAAGAGCGACCTTTATTTCAGAGAGCCGCAGTTCGCCGTATACAATGAGGAAGCGGAAACAGCGGCGATAGCTCAGATGCACGAAAAGAATGCCGAAACAAAGGTCGAAAAGGTAAGTCAGACCGACATACGCTTTACGGTAAACGCAAAAAGCAGTGATATACTGTTTACCACTATCCCTGCCGAAAAGGGCTGGACGGTATATGTTGACGGTGTAAAGACGGACTATGATACCGCACTGAATGACGCACTGATGACAGTAAAGCTGTCTGAGGGCGAACACGTTGTCGAATTTAAATTCTTTGCCGCAGGACTTGGCACAGGGCTTATACTGATGGTTATCGGCATTGCGGTATTTGTCGGAATGATTCTGATTTATCTCAAGATAAATAAGAAACCCGCAAAGCTGTCAAAGGCGGTAAATAATGACGGGGATATTGACAAAGACAAAAAACAGATGCTATAATAGAAAGCGATATATCCGAAGAATCGGAGGGCAAAGAATGATACTTGCAGTAGATGTCGGCAATACTAACATTGTATTCGGCGGTTTTGACAATAACGGTGAACTGCGCTTTATATCAAGGCTCAACACACAGGTTTCAAGAATGGAAGATCAGTATGCGATAAAGCTGAAGGATATATTATCCCTTTACGGCTTTGAAAATGCGGCTATAACCGGCTGTATCATTTCCTCTGTCGTATCACCGATAACCCCAATACTTGAAAAAAGGAATAGAAAAGCTCTGTAACGTAAAAGCCTATTATCGTTTCACCGGTATCAAAACAGGACTTAATATAAAGATAGACGATCCTTCCGTACTCGGAAGCGACCTTGTATGCGGCGGCGTAGCGGCGAAAAGCAAGTACCCCACACCCTGCATATTCATAGATGTAGGCACTTGCCTTAAAATATTTGCGCTCGACAGGAGCGGAGCAATGCTCGGCGGAGCGATAGCTCCCGGTCCGAGATTATCATTCGAGGCTCTGTCGGGTAAAACAGCATCTCTTCCTCTCATAGGCGCTGAGCCTGTCGGAAAAATGATAGGCACAAACAGCCCCGATAGTATGCGTGCCGGCGTCATCGGCGGTATCGCCTGCATGATAGACGGTATGATAGAGCGATATGAGGAGGAGCTTGGGGAAAAGGCTACAATAGTTGCGACAGGAGGCTACGCAAGCCTTATAGCTCCGCTTTGCAGACGTGAGCTTATTGTCGATCCCGATCTTGTATTAGAGGGTCTGCATATTATCTACAAGAAAAATCAGAAGAAGTAAGCGGCATTGTGGACGGAACCGACAGATGCTATTTCTGCGGTTACCGGCTGTGAACATATTCTGAACGGCAGATGATATGTAAAATATACAACCCTGCGAGGTACCTGCTGACAAACAGGACTTCAGCAAAGGAGATTTTTTATGTCAAACACAAACAACTCATTAAAAGGCAAAATCAACACAAACACTATTATAGGTCTTGGTCTTCTGACCGCTATAGTTGTGGTTATGCAGTTCATATCAATGGGACTGCGTTTCGGAACATTCAGCATTACGCTGACGCTTATACCTATCGTAGTAGGCTCTGCACTTTACGGCTGGGGCTCGGGCGCATGGCTCGGCTTTGTTTTCGGTGTGACCGTACTGCTGACGGGTGACGCAAATCTGTTCCTTGCGGTAAACATACCCGAACGATAATTACAGTAATATTAAAGGGCGCACTCGCAGGTGCCGCCGCAGGTTTTGTGTATAAGCTGATAAGCAAGAAAAAAATCAGATAGCAGCCGTTATAGTATCGGCTTTAGTCGCACCTGTTGTTAATACAGGAATATTTGTACTCGGAAGTTATGTGTTCTTCTTTGATTATTTATCAGGACTTGCAGAGGGTACAAACTTTTATTCGTATTTATTCTGGTAGGCTTAGTAGGCATCAATTTCTTTATAGAGCTTGGTATAAATCTGGTGCTTAACCCTGCTATACTTCAGATAATCCGCATAGGCAAAAAAAGAACTTCGGCGGAAAAAACCAAATTATCAAGACAAAATAAAAAACGAAGGGCGAAAAAAATGGACAACAATTATTTAGCCGAGCTTCTGTTCGGTGACATCAAGACAACACCTGAGGATATGTTTGCAAAATATCCCGCAAGAACGCTTCCCGACAAGGCGGCTGTGACAAGATTCGCACCCAGCCCCACAGGCTTTATGCACATAGGCGGTCTGTATGCCGCACTTATTTCAATGTGTATGGCAAGACAGTCGGACGGTGTATTCTACCTGCGTCTTGAGGATACCGACAAAAAGCGTGAGATCGAACACGGAGCAGACGAGATAATCACATCTCTTGCACAGTACGGAGTATGCTTTGACGAAGGTGCGGCGGCAGACGGAGAAAGCCGAAAAGGGCAGCTACGGACCGTACAGACAGAGTATGAGAAAAGAGATATACCAGACCTTTGCAAAGGATCTTGTTAAGCGTGGTCTTGCATATCCGTGCTTCTGCTCGGCGGAGGAGCTTGACGAAATAAGAAAGGCACAGGAGGCCGAAAAAGCCGATATGGGCTATTACGGCAGCTATGCGAAGTGCAGAAATCTGTCCATTGAAGAAATAGAAGCCAATATAAAGGCAGGCAAGGAATACGTTCTGCGCTTACGCTCAGACGGCAATGCAGAAAACAAGATAACCTGCCGTGACCTTATAAGAGGCAATATCGAAATGCCAGAGAACATAATGGACGTTGTGCTTTTAAAGTCAGACGGTATCCCTACATACCACTTTGCACACGTTGTAGATGATTTTCTGATGGGTACTACCCACGTTATAAGAGGCGATGAGTGGATAAGCTCATATCCTCTGCACGAACAGCTTTTCAGAGCAAGCGGTCTTAAAATGCCGAAGTATGCTCACATTGCACCGATAATGAAGCTGGACGGCGGCGAAAATAAGAAGAGAAAGCTCAGCAAGAGAAAAGACCCCGAGGCAAGCGTTTCGTTCTATTCAAAAGCCGGTTTCCCTGTTCAGTCGGTGCTTGAATACCTTATGACTATCGCAAACTCAAACTATGAGGAGTGGAGAATGAAGAACCCCGATGCAGATATGTCGCAGTTCAAGTTCAAGCTCGAAAAGATGCCCGTCAGCGGTGCATTGTTCGATATGGATAAGCTGGCAAGCGTAAGCCGTGACGTTATATCGAAGATGAGCGAGGAAACGCTCTTTGACGAGATAAGCGTATGGGCAAAGGATAACGATGAAAAGCTGAACGCTTATATCACAGCTTCGCCCGACAAGTTCAGAGAAAGCATAAAGCTGTGGAAATATAACGGCAAGAAGGTACGCAAGGATATAGCAAAGTGGAGCGATCTGTCCGAGATGTTCCCGTATCTCTACGGCGACGGTGTTGACGGCTATGAGTTTGACGAAAAGCTGACAGCCGACGAGCGTAAAGAATTTTTAACGGCATATATTTCGGCTTACGACCATAAGGTTGACAGCAGTGCCTGGTTTGACGGTGTAAAGGCGGTCGGCGAGCCTTTAGGCTTCTGCCCCAACATCAAGGAATACAAGGCAAACCCCGACGCTTACAAAGGCTCGGTTGCCGATGCCTGCGGAATACTCAGAGTAGCGATAACCGGCAGAAAAAATTCCCCCGACCTGTATACCATAATGCAGCTGCTCGGTGAAGAAGAAACACTGAAGCGCTTGAAAGCGGCAATGTAAAAGTGAATATAAAACAATACGCACCTCGTTTTGAGGTGCGTATTTCAGTCTGTCGATAAACCTTTGTGTTTTCTGAAAATGGGGTCGCAGGGGCGAAGCCCCCCGACAGGGTCTAGGGGCGGTAGCCCCAGTAATATAGCCCCTTTCTGGGGGAAAGGGGTTTGGGGATAGGGATAATAAATCAGAAGTTTGTTTCAAAAACATACACTTTTTTCTACAATCTGCAATACGCACCTCATTTTGAGGTGCGTATTTCTGTTCCCGCTGTTTTTATTGCGTCTTATTCTATATATCCGAGTTCCCTTAAAGCTGTTTCAAATTCATTCTTATCCTTTACAGTTCCTATCAGATAACAGGTGTTGTTCTGAAGTCTTGAATTGACGGTAATGTAATCCGAGCCTTCCGTATAGCATATAGTAATGCCCGGTGCGGCATTTTTTCCGTCACTTGTTATTACGGATATAAAAATCCTGTTTTTCCCGAAGCTGTTATCACGGTTGAAGCCTTGAATCCTGTATTCCTTGCCGTCAAGCGTCAAGGTTCCGTCCGCATATTCCCCTGCCGTATATGTTGCGTAGGATTTTTGCGTTTACGCTTACGGTCTTGTGCGGTAATTGTTCGTACATATCAACGCTGTAGTCATTGTTAATATCAACAAAATCTCCCGTACAGCTTTATTTCTTTTACTGTTTCCGTGTTACTGTAGTTGATGATATTCTGTTCTTCAAGAACATTTTTCAGACTCTCGCTGTCGGTTGCAGGCCCTGCCCACATTGAGCTGTCGGAGGAGTTTTGCGACTGCAATACGGTAATGATTGCACTGCCTGTTCCCTTTTCCAGCTTAACATTTACATCAAATGAGCCTTCATTGTTAAGCGAATGGATATTTATCACAGAGCCTCGTGAGCTTGCGGAATCAAGAGCATACTCTGTATCGCCTACTGCAATTTTTCCGCTTGCGCCTGTCACACCAAAAATGTTTCCGGTTAAAGTTGCGTCTATGCTGATTTCTTTGTGCGGCAGATTGTCAAAATCCGGATTGTCGCTGTTTAACAGACTTATATCGGCAAACGTGCCGTTAATTTTGATAGCTTCCGATGTGCCGGTAAACAGAACTACCGTTGCCGCCCCCAGAATAACAATGATTATAACGCAAAGTGTTATGATGGTTTTTTTGAAACTTTGACATAAAATTATCTCCGATTTTTTAAAATTATTTATAATATGAGTTGATTGCTTGTTTATTATCATAATATCATACTGCATATCAAAAGTCAAGCATCGGACAGGCTGCTACGGTAAAAGCAGGTGTGACACACTTACGGCTTGTCGAAAAATCGAAATTACAGCGCAGACGATCACAACAAAAAGCGGCACAGCCTAAGCCATGCCGCTTTAAATTCAGATCAATACTCCGACAACTCATAATTATTCGGTGTCCTGTGCCATAAACCGTCCGTTTCTTCGTAGATCTCCTTAAACGTAAACTTACGGAAATTGATTTTGCACCTTCCGCCGTAATTTGCCTCGTACACCCATATACCGTCGGTATCAACAGAGTATATCGTGACATAGTGCGGATAGCCGTACTTTATGTTGTCATATGCGAGATAGTCGCCCGGACGGAACGTATCGGTCATCCACTTCTTCAGCGCCGCCTCTGTCCAGTTTCCGTCGGAACGATTCCTTATCGTGAGGGTATTTTCGCCCGTTCCGTTTGTTTCACCGAAAAGATACTCGAACACCTCGATAGTAAATCCTGCACACTGTATGCGTCGGAATTATTCAGAACGTGACTTCTTCCTATAAGACAGGTACAGCCTGCCTCGTTGCCCGTTTCACAGTAGGAGTGGCAGGTACAAGGAGAGGTAAGGAGCGTGTTGTAATACTTGCCAATCTGATAGCTGTGCCAGTAGTCATATATCTTCCTGTCCCACTTGCCTTCCATCATCTCATCAAGGCGCTTCTTGACAAGCGCTTCCATATTGTCCTGCTTGACGATTCTGAAAGTGCCTTTTTGCAGTGCCTGTGAAATTGCCTTTGCCCTTTACAGTAACGGTAGCTGTTCCGACATTCACTATGTTTGAATATCCCGATATATAGTAGTCAATACCGAGAGCAAGCGTTTTGCCGTTGAATGTAACAACGGGCTGTGCGGTGACACCCTGTCCCGTATATATCTGATCCTCACAGCTTATGCTTGCAGATGATATAGCGGCAGGCGCTATCGTGAACTGCGTTTTCTTTTTTCCGCACCGGCATATTTTCCCTTGCCGGTGATAACTGCCGTAGCTGTTCCTGCATTAGTGTTGTGATAAGCGCTCAGAATATAGTCCGTTCCGCTTTTCAGCGTGACAGAGCCTATCTTCACTGTTACCGAGGGAAGCTGTGCCGTGCCGTTGTATGTGACTTTACCTATTGTGACAACAGCATTTTCAAACGCTTCAAGCTCGTTGCTTATGCCGCTGAGAGTTACTGTTCCGCCGTAATTGCCAATGCCCATGATAACCGCACTGACGCCTGTGCCTGATTCTGTTACAGCTACCTTATAATCTTTGTTCTGCGTTAAAAGCACACCGTCATAAATTACCGTTACGGTATAGCCCTTGCCGTCGGTCGACAGCGATAAAGACGATTTGGCATTTGCTATATCTGCTTTTGCCACATTGCATTTTACCGTGGTCTTGCCGCTGAAGTTGCCGTTTCCGCTTATTGTGAGCGTCTGCTCCCCTGCTGAAGTCGGCACTTTAACGATGTAGTCACTGCTTTTAAGCGTGTAATTGCCGAATTTAGCGTTTATGCCGATCTTTACACCGTCCGGAGCATACGTTCCGCTTGCAGAAATCGAGGCTTTCGAAATATTCGCCTTTGCAATAGTGAAATCCTTTGTTACAGCGCCCTCAAGGCTTCCCTTGCCGCTGACTGTCACCTGAGCCGTACCTGCATTGACGTTGTTTTTATAGGAAAGCGTGTAGTGAGTGCCTTCCTTAAGCGTCACATTACCGAGCCTTACATCAACGGCGGATTTTACCGCACTTCCAGTAAACGTTGCGTTCTTCACGGCTATCTCCGTACCTGAAATATCCGCCTTTTCTATAGGGAATGTTACCGTCCTGCTTCCGCTGAGATGGTTTTTACCCGTGACAACCACGCTTGCCGTTCCGATATTGACGTTGTCCTTGAATGACAGGGTATAGTCACTGTTATTTATAAATTGATAGTTGCCGTAGCTTACAACAACGTCGGGTCTTACCTGTACACCTGTAAATACCGTATCGGGTACGGTTACCTCAACATCGTTTATCGCTCTTGCTGTGATTTTAAATGTCTTTGATACACTGCCCGAATAGTTTCCCTTGCCTGTCACGCTGAGAGTTGCCGTTCCCGGCTCGGTGTTGTTTTTGTAGCTTACGGTAAAGTCCGTTCCGTTTTTAAGCGTCCTGCCGCCGACTTTAACCGCAGGCACAGGCTTTATCGCACTTCCCGTATAAATCTTGTTTCCTGTTCCCGATACAGCTGTGGCCGATATTCCGAGCTTTTTTATTGTAAAGGTCTTTTTACGCTTCCGCCGTATATGCCTTTTCCTGTTATCGTGATTGTTCCCGTGCCGGCATTTACGTTATTCGAATAGGCGACGGTATAGTCGGTATTCTTTTTTAAGCGTTGCTTTTCCGTATTTTACAGTAACCGCAGGGCTTAGCGCCGAGCCGTTGTATGTGAGCGAGTTGTTATATGTAATAACTGCGTTTTTTTATCGGCTTTGCGTTTATATTGAATGTAACGCTTCTTGTTCCGCTGAGCTTTCCCTTGCCCTTAACCGTAACGGTTGCCGTACCGATTTTCGTGTTATTTTTATAACTCAGCGTATAATCAGTACCATTTTTAAACGTATAGTTATTATATTTTACCGTAACGGCAGGCTTTTTGCGCCTTCCGTTATAAGTCACTGACGGCACGGTGATTTTCAGCGTAGAAACAGGCCTTGCCGTTATGCTGAATTTCAGCGAACAGCTTCCGGTGTAGTTGCCCTTACCTTTTATATATACCTTCGCAGTACCCTTGTTTACGTTATTCTGATATGTAAGCGTGAAGTCCGTTCCGTTTTTTAGTGTCATTGTTCCGTTCTTGATTTTCGGAACAGGCTTTATCTGTGAGCCGGTATAATACTGCGAGGCGATTTTATAAAAAGTACACTGCTTGTATATCAACGCAGGGTTTATCTTGAACGAACGCTTTACTGTCCCGCTGTAACTGCCCTTGCCTTTAATAACAACATAAGCCGTTCCTGCGTTTATATTATTCTGATAGCTTACCGTGTAATCCTTACCGTTTTTCAGCGTTTTATTCCTGTATTTTACCGTGATCGACTGCGTCTGTGCTTTACCCGTGTAGGTCTTTGTCGTCAGCCCCGAAACCTTGCAGTTTGTTACCGCCGCAGCGTCTGCACTGCTTCCCGTAAAACAGCAGACGGCAGCCGCACAAAGCAGAGCGCATACAAATGCCGTAAACCATTTTACCGCCGTCATATATCTGCTTTTTTGCCGTTGCCGCCATGATATTTGCCTTTCTCAGTGTCTGTTATCTGAATTCGATGTCATTCGGACCGCAGACTATGTTGCATTTGCCGTACTCCGTCGATGTTGTGGTGGTAAAGCTGTTGAGATTTATCCTTACGTTAGGATAAACGCACTTTGTCACCTTTACCGACAGCGTTTCCTTGGCATTGATTATTTTCTGTATTTCGTCTATCCTCGTTCTCAGAGGCTTCTTATCCATTCCCTTTTTGCACCTTGAGTCTTATCGCAGATGAAATATACGCTTCCTTCTCTGCGTCAAGATGTTCGCCGTTTCTCTTCTTTTCCTGCAGGAATTCGATAGACGTGTTTATTTTTTCTATGTACTCATCAATTGCCGTACACTGCTTTTCGAGCGAATCCATCTCAAGCAGGAGGTTTGTGGTGCTTCCTACCGATATTATAGTAGGCGTATAGCTCTTGTTACCGAGCTGTGCCACCGCAAATCTTCCCATTACACTGCAATCTCCGCCCACAAGCGCACCGGGGTTCTTGGTGCAGTCAAGGTCGCCCTCTATCTTTATCCGACAGCCGACAAGTGACGTGCTGGTAAGGTTTCCTCTTGTGGTTATGGTATCGTTTTCTCCGAAAGCAATATTGATATTGCCGTACTGCGACTGTATGGTGCTTGCAAAAACTCCGTTCTTGACGGTTATATCGCCCTGTGCGGTAAGTGTAGCACCGGTCACCATTCCCAATACGGTTATGGCTTTTCCTGCCGTTACCGAAAATCCCTCCTGCACACTGCCTTTGATGAGAACATCGCCAAGGAAGTTTATATTGCCCGTCTTTACATCTATGTCGGATGAGATCTGGAACGTGGTTTCAACATTGAACCTTCCGCCCTTATATACAAGGTTTCCGCTGTCTGCGGCGAACAGCTTGGTGCCGTCTGCCGAAAGCACCGTGTTCGAACCCTGCGGCACAAGCGGAGGTCTGCCCGGACGTGGAGCGATCACCTGACCGTATACGTTCATACCCTCCTCGCCCTGCGTTTCGGGTACTATTTCGCATATAAGGTCATTTACTCTTACGTTTACTATAAGTCCGAGGTCACGATAGTCAACACTGCCGTCCTCCAGCTTTTCTCGGCACCAGCTTCTTGTCTGTATCAAAAGATTGTTTACCCTGCCGTTTTCGCCGTCAACCGCCGCATATCCGCTCGCTACCGTGAAAATCTTGTCGTACAACTTATTTGCCGCTATTTCCTCAAGAAGTTCCTCATCTATTCCGTATACAACGTGTGCGTCCTTGAGTGCCTGCCGCATAGCTTCCACTGTTATATCCTTGCCGGAAAACTGCGGTGAAAATACGCACATATTTGCTTCCAGCTTGTTGTCGGTTACAACAACCTTTGCCGATGCGTCTACATTCAGCATAGGATTGTTTCCCTGCGGGCGTTGCATAGTCTTATTGTTAAGCTCGATGCCGTCAAGTGACGCAGTAGCTTCCTTTTCAAGTTCTATAAGCTCCGACATGGATATATCCGCCATTTTTTGTCTTTCCGTCTTTTCCATCGGTGTGCCTCCCTGCCGTAAATCTATCGTATCAATCGTGTCTGTCGTGTCATATAGTCTTGTTTCCCTTAAGACTTGACATTATCTCAAGCGAGCCGTCTGACGCATTGAACGATACCGTTCTGCCGTAGTTAAGTCCCGTGTCGGATGCGATTATCGGCACTCCGAGCTTTGCCAGCGTTTTTTTGGTGGCCTCAACGTTACGGTCGCCTATAGACATAGCAGGTGTTGTGGTAGCGAACATATTCGCTCCGCCTGCTATTTTTGCGGTTATTCTCGATGCCGCCGCACCGTTTTTTTATCATGCTCTCATATAGAAGCTGTATGCCCGTATCGGCAAACTTGAATTTGTTCTTGTCATTCGGTATAGCGCTGCTGTCAGGCAGCATTATATGCGCCAGTCCCGCTATGCCGAGCGTCTTGTCTATCATACATATCCCGACGCAGCTGCCAAGAGCATAAGTCACCAGTACATCCGGCGACTTGCACAGCTTCTGGTCGGAGATCCCCACGATTATCTTGTTCACTGGTCTTCAACCCCCAGTTTCCCAAGCAGAGTTCTCAGCGACTCTACCGTAGGTATAAGAAGCATATCGGATTGTATCTCAACTGAATCAATCAGAAATTGTTCGCTTATCATGAGTACCCTTTCATACGCCTCGGAAAAGCTCCGTTGCAGGAACCGTCATTATTGCTCCGAGCATATCCGTTGTAAGCGCAGGTACCGACATATCAATGACCATACCGCTGAGATTTGCGATAGCATTGACATAACTTCCACCCATTATATTTCCTATTTCGCTCAGCACCGATATATCATCGGCGTTAAGCTCATACAGCGAAAACGAGCGTTCGCCCGTAAGACCCGTTACGATAGTTTTCGCAAACGCTTCTTCAAGCAGGAACATTATCATTCCGTCTGCGTCCCCTTTAAGCCGTATCAGTATTCCTACCACCAGCTTGTCGGGAGAGCCGAGCGACTCTATTGCGTCAGCTACGTCCATAAGCCTTACCTGCGGCACCTGCATATCTATGCTCCTGCCAAGAAGCTGTGACAGTGCTGTTGCGGCATTACCCGAGCCGATATTTCCTATTTCCTTAAGCACATCAAGCTGTACCGGGCTTAAATCATCGTAACTGTTTATCATAATAGACCTCTGAAATTATTAATCTTATAGCTGTATATAACCGCACAGCCTGCCGGTATATCTACCGACAGACCCACGGTTAAAGTTCAGGAACGAAGCATCGTGCCTTATCCCCTTAAGTTATTGGTTATACGCTCCAGCTCATCGGCTGTCTGTACGACCCTTGCGCTCATCTGGTATGAACGCTGTGTTTCGATAATGCGTACCATATCGCCTGCAATATCCGTATTGCTGCGTTCGAGTGCCATTCTTATCTTGTCGATACTCCTGTCGGCAACCGCCCCTCCCGACCTCTCTGTAGCAGTCATCTTGTTACTGCCGAGAAGTTCGAGTCCAAAGTTGTTGTCGAATGTGTACACACCTATCATTTTCGTAAGCGCCTCATAGTCCGGCTTGCTCGTACCTTCTATAAAAGGGAACTGTAATGTGGTTTCCCTCATAGTCAAGCACAAATTCTCCGTTTGCACTTACAAGCTCCCAGTGGTCGCCTATCTGCGACATCTGGAAATCGCCCGCTCTTGTGTAGTTTACATCGCCGTACTTATCCATTACCGCAAAGAAGCCTTCTTCTGTCGGTATGGTAAAGTCAAGGTCGTTATCGGTATATGTAAATACACCCTCGCTGTACATAAGCTGAGTGCTGTGCACATATTCGCCGTGACCTGTCTGCCAGTCAGGCTCCGTATTTCTCTGCACCGTATAGATACAGTCCGCAAAGCTCGGACGGGAAGCCTTGAAGCCCACCGTATTCACGTTTGCAATGTTGTTTGAGTAAACGTTAAGTCCTTCCTGCTGTGCAATAAGACCCGTCTTACCCGTGTAGAATGCAATGTTCATGACATATCCTCACATCCGGTCATTTTACAGCTTGATTATCTCGCTTGCCGCTCTGCCGTTGATAGTATCCATATATACTTCAGCACAGCACTGCTTGCTTCAAATAATCTCTGCGTTTCCATAAGAGAAGTGATCTCCTTGTTTGCGTCAACGTTTGACTTTTCAAAACAGCCCTGGATAATATCATACTTCTCGTCTTCGGGTATCGTCATATCCCCGTCATAAGAAAACAGGTTGTTCCCTACCTTTGTAACGTCTGCGTTTTCGGGTATGTAGCTGAGCCTCAGCCTTTCTATGACCTCGCCGTTTTCGTTCAGGATATTACCCTCGTTGTCAACAATGAAATCATCGTTTCCGATATATATCTCACCGCTTTGACCGAGTACACGTCCGCTGTCGTTAAGGCATAAATAGCCTTCTCCGTCAAGCTCAAACTGACCGCACCTTGTCTGATATACATTTCCGTTAGTACCCTGTATATTGAAATACACGTTTCCCTGAATACCTATATCAAACGGGCTTTCGGTAAATTCAAAGCTGCTCTGCTCAAGGTTGCTCTTGCTTGTATCAACATACGTCTGCACGAATTTACCGCTTGTCTTTCTGCGGTTGCTGACAAGTATAAGCTCCTCCTGAAAGGTGTTCATTCTTATCTCGTCCTTCTTGTAGCCCGCCGTGTTGATATTCGTTAGATTGTTCGAGATAGCGTCAAGCGACCTCTGGTGGTTAAGCATGGATTGCGTCAGATTGTAAAATGCTCTCTGCAAGTTTTTTCACCTCCTTTCGTAAAGCGTGATTTTCCGTATTATAAGCGAGCCGGTAAACCTCCGACCCCTTGATTATATCATATCAGTTTTCACATAAATATGCAAGCCTTTCAGCCGTTTATATAGCTTTCCAGCTTGTTTTTGAGCGTCAGCATAGCCTTTGAATGTATCTGGCATACTCTTGACTGCGTAATGCTCATAACCTTGGCGATCTCCGAGTATTTCAGCCTTTCGTAGTAATACATTGTCACTACCTGCTTTTTCCTTTTCGGGAAGCGTGGCGACAGCGTTGGCTATCACCTTGCTTTTTTTCACGCTCATACATTTTTGCGTCGGCGGTTTCGCTTGATGCCGAAATACTTTCGTCAAGATTATCCTCGTATAAAAGCTCCTCAAACGACAGCGTTATCATTCCTGCCGTATTCGCCATCAGTTTTGAAAGCTGTGCGGTGGTCATATTCATACTTTCCGCAAGCTCCTCGTCTGTCGGAGTACGGCACAGCTCGGAATTAAGCCTTGCAAAATTATCGTCAAGCTGTTTCGACAGCTTTCTGAGCGTTCTCGGAACTCTGTCCAGCTTTCGCAGATAATCAATAACAGCGCCCTTTATCCTGATACCTGCGTATGTTTCGAATTTTACATTCTTTTCGGGATCGAAGCCGTCTATAGCCGCCATAAGCGCAATAACGCCTTCGTTTATAATATCGTCGCTTTCCGCATATCCCGTATAGATATTACGCATTGATACCGCTATCATTTTGACAAGATCCATATACATCAGCACGATTTCGTTCCTGACGTTCATATCGCCTGTCAGCCTGTATTTTTCAAGAAGCTCGTTCAGCCGCTCCTTGCTCTGCACTGCCATAGAACACTCCTTTCCCGGATATTTCCGACCGTGCGGCGTTTACATCGCTATATTGCCTATAGCCTGTATCTGCGCCGTATTGTCGATTTCGCTGTAGGACAGCACCGTTATATTCGGTATGAACTGGTCTATCAGTTTCTTGAAATATATTCTTACTATCGGAGAGGTCAGTATGATTATATTCGGTATAACATCCTTTACCTTGTCTATTTCTCCGCTTGTTATGTTGACGATTTTCTGTATAAGGTCGGGGTCCATCGCAAGATAGCTTCCTGCTTCGGATTTCTTTACGCTTGCCACTATCGTATCCTCGACCTTCGGGTCAACGGTAATTACTCTCAGCGAGTTTGCCTCCGCAAAGCGTCTTGTTATGGTACGCTTGAGCGCCTGTCTTACATATTCCGTTACAATATCAATGTCCTTAAGCGCACACCTGCGTGGTCGCCAAGCGTTTCGAGGATAGTTTCCATATCCCTTATCGGAACGCCCTCACGCAGAAGCAGGCAAAGCACCTTTTCGAGATAACCGAGAGAGATAGTGCCGGGTATAAGGTCGTCGATAAGAGTTGGGTTGGTCTGCTTTATGTTGTCCACCATCGTCTTTACGTCCTGACGTGACAAAAGCTCACTGCAGTGCTGCTTGATGACCTCTGACAGATGAGTTATCATTACGGACACAGGGTCGATAAGCGTATATCCCGCAACGTCAGCCATTACCTTCTTGTCTGCGCTTATCCACTTTGCAGGGATACCGAATGCAGGCTCAACGGTGTCTATGCCGTCAACAGGGTTTACCACATCTCCGTTGTCAAGCGCTAAATAGTGGTCGGAAAAGAATTTCTCCTCTTGCGACCTCCTCGCCCTTTATCTTTATAACATACTGGTTCGGGTTTATTTCGGGGTTGTCCGTCATTCGTACCGACGGTATTACCATTACCCATATCCATCGCAAACTGCTTACGGAACATTACCACACGGTCGATAAAATGACCGCCGCTCTTTTCGTCTACAAGATGCAGAAGGCTGTAGCCGAACTCCATCTCAATCTGTTCAACATTCAGCAGCTTGAATACATTGTCAATATCCCTGTAGTAGTCATTGTCGGAGGTCGGCTGATCCTGCATCTTTGCAAGCGTTTCACGTTCAGCCTGAGCGGCAAGAGCCGCCTCTTTCTTCGCCTTCGATTTTGATAATCTCCAGCCGAATATAAACAGTGCCGCACCGACACCGAGAAGTATCAGCTTCGGGAAGCCGGGGATAACCATAAGAGCGGCAATAACAATGCCGGCTATCATCATTACGTTAGGCTGAGAGGTGAACTGCCTTTTAATATCGGCGTTGAAGCTGTCTGTGCTTGCTGCACGGGTAACTACCATACCTGTTGCAACAGAGATCATAAGTGCAGGGATCTGCGAGCAAAGACCGTCACCGACCGTTGCCAGCGAGTAGGTGGAAAGCACAGAGTTTATATCCTGCCCGTGCATAATACCCAGTACCGCACCGCCGATAAGGTTTATGAGCGCCGTGATGATAGAAATTATAGCGTCGCCCTTTACAAACTTCGTAGCACCGTCCATTGCGCCGAAGAAGTCGCTTTCACGCTGTACTTCCGCACGGCGTATCTTTGCCTCTTCATCTGTTATTGCGCCTGTGTTAAGGTCTGCGTCAATAGCCATCTGCTTACCGGGCATAGCGTCAAGGGTAAATCTTGCCGCTACTTCAGATACACGCTCAGAACCCTTGGTGATAACAAGGAAGTTTACTATTACTATGATTACGAATATGATAAATCCGACAATAGCGTCACCGCCCATTACGAATTCACCGAACGTCTTTACGACCTCGCCGGCATAGCCTTTTGAAAGTATTCCTCGTGTAGTCGATACGTTCAGCGACAGTCGGAAAACCGTTGTCAGAAGAAGTACAGTCGGGAATATCGAAAATTCAAGCGCTTTTTTTATGTACATCGTCATAAGGAGTATGACGAGAGAAAGTCCTATATTTATTATCAGAAGAAAGTCCAGTATCGGAGTCGGCAGAGGAATGATAATCGCAAGCACGATAAAAATAACGAATACCGCAAAAACATTCGTCATCATCTTTTTTAACCATTCGCACCGCTCCTTCCTTGTTCTTTTTTCTTTTCTCTGTCCGGACTTTGCTTGTCCGTATTTTATAATTATTTATAATCGATCCATGCAAAATTTGCACTAACACTAACCTTGGCTCCCTTGCTAAAGGGAGCTGGCTTGCGGCAAGGCACAAATCCATGAAAATTACCGCTTAATGAGATAAGTCAAACCTTCAAATAGCACTTACTTTTTCTGCCGTCAAGACTGAGGGATCGCTTGAACTGTCCCAGCTGTCTGCAATATCGTTGCAAAGCTCGCACTGTCTCTCGCCAAGAACATCAGCACAATCGTTAAACCCCCGCCGTTTCGCCATCTGTCGCCAAATCGCAACATTTCCAAAGGCGGAATTTGTTGCGGCTCACAGCCGCAAAGGCGGAATTTGCTGCGGCTCACAGCCGCAAACACCTCACTGTTTGCCTATCGTTCTCTCGGAGGCAACGTCTTATGTTGTTCTTCATAAACCATCGCCAGCACCTCTGCTACCGCAGTGTAAAACTCTCTCGGTATTTCCTGACCTATGTCTACCGCCTCGTAAAGCCCTCTTGCGAGCGGACGGTTTTCAGTGATATATACATTATGCTCCTGCGCCACTGCAACTATCCTCAGTGCCAGTGAATCTGTACCCTTTGCCACAACAACAGGCGCTCTGTAGGCTGTCTTGCGGTCATATTTAAGAGCAACCGCATAGTGAGTAGGGTTACGGACAACCACATCTGCGGACGGCACTTCCTGCATCATACGCTGTTGTGCCATTTCCTGCTGTTTACGCTTTATCTTGCCCTTTATCTGCGGGTCACCTTTCGAGCTGTTTGTACTCGTCCTTGACCTCCTGCTTTGACATCTTGAGCTTTTTCTCAAATGACCACCACTGGAAAACATAGTCTGCCGCCGCCACAAATACAAGCATAACGAATATCGTTACAATAAGGCTCATCGCCGTTTCGCTTATATATGCAACTATCTTTATCACATCTGTATCTATCAGCTTTTTGAACTCGTTTATTCTGTCCATTACCTGAAAGTACAGTATAGCGACTACTACGATTATCTCGATAAGTCCCTTTACAAGCCCCACAAGCGCCTGCATCGAAAACAACCGCTTGATACCCGTAAACGGATTCAATCTGCTGAATTTCGGCTTCATCGCCTCCATACTGAAAAGTCCCTTTGTCTGAACGATTACGGGCAGTACGCTCAGTACAACCCCCACCGCCAGTATCGGACCTACGGTACAGACGCAGATTATAGCCACCTTCCAGAATACGCTCATCGCAAACTCTATGGTATTGCCCGTTTTTGTCAATAGATGACATCGACTGCTCCATAAAGTTTAAAAGCATCTGGAACATATAGTTTCCGAATATCGCAAGAAATGCGAATATTCCCACCACGAAAACCGCAACCGCAACTTCCTTGCTCTGCAGTACCTCGCCCTTTTTTCTGGTATCCTTACGCTTTTTCGGGGTGGCTTTTTCGGTTTTTTCTTCGCCTGCCATTTACCCTCCTAAGAACCCATCATGCCGAGCAGACCGTAGAGGTTCTGCCACATAATGCCCATCAGCTTTTCGATGAAGTCCGACATAGGCTGAGCCATTATCAGCACCGCCGCAAGACCGATAAGCACCTTAAGCTGAATGTTCAGCGCAAAGATATGAATTGACGGTACAGCCTTCATCAGCACGCCAAGACATATTTCGGTGATAAACTCGATAGCGATAATCGGTGCGGCGAGCTTTACCGCCAGCGTAAGCACGGTCGAAAAGTACGTCACCAACGCCCACGGCACGTCCGCAGTGAATCCAGAAAATCCTATCGGAAGCGTTTCATACGATATATGAAACAGCTTTATATATGACAAGTGTCCATTCGTCAGAAAGAAATACAGAATGAACATATAGTAATAAACGTTTGCAAAAAGGGGCATCGACACACCGGTCGCAGGATCCATCGCTCTTGCCATAGACAGACCCGTCTGATAGTCGATAAGCTCACCTGCGGAAATAGTCACCGCCAGTATGAGATTCACCATAAAGCCGAGTATAAGCCCCAGTCCCAGCTCCTTCATCATATCGAACAGCATCATGAATATGCCGGTCGGCTCATATTTTATATTCCCCATGGACGAGGCAAACAGCACAGCAAGCGCTATCGTTGTGCCTGCTCTCAGCCTTACGGGAAAATTTGAACGGCTGAATATAGGGTTAAAGCTGAATATTCCCGACACCCTGCACATTATCAGCAGAAAGCCGAGAAAATTATTCAGAATCATATCCCACACATCGCTTAGCGTCATGTTGCACCAACCGTTGCCATAAGACCGAATATGTAGTTGAAGAACTCTATACAGCTGTTCATCATCCACGGGCCGAATAACAGCAGTACGATTGCCACCACTATGGCTTTGGGAGCAAACGAGAGCGTCTGCTCGTGTACCTGCGTTGCCGCCTGTAATATCGCTATGATAAGACCTATCACAACTGCGGCTATTAAAACAGGGAGGCCTAATTTAAGCGCAAGAACAAGTGCGGCGGTAAAGACCTCCATTGCTATATCCTGTGTCAGATCAAGCCCTCCCTTCAAGGAATATTATGCTACAAATTATACGAGTTGACAATCGTTCCGACCATCAGCTGCCAGCCGTCTACAAGCACGAAAAGTATTATCTTGAACGGCAGCGAAATCATCGCCGGCGGAAGCATCATCATACCCATTGCCATAAGCGTCGACGATACTACAAGGTCGATAACAAGGAACGGTATGAATATCAGAAAGCCCATCTGGAACGCACGTTTCAAGCTCGCTTACTATAAAAGCGGGAATTACTGTTTCAAAGCCCAGCTTCTCGCTGTAGTTTTCAAGTGTTATATTGTCTGTCGCACCGCCTGTGACATCACTCATGCTCTGACCCTTTAAATCAAGGAAAAACTTCATATCGTCATTCGTGGTCTGCTTGAGCATAAAAGTCTTGAGCGGCTTTCCTGCGGCGTCAATAGCCTGTTCCATTGTCATCTCGCCTGCCGCATACGGCTGATATGCCGTTAAGTTTATCTCCGAGAAAACAGGCCACATTATGAATATCGTAAGGAAAAGCGACAATCCCGTAAGCACCATATTAGGCGGCGTGGACTGCGTCTGCATTGCCGTTCTCAGAAAGCTGAAGCAGATAATGATCCTCGCAAACGAGGTCATCATCACAAGCAGTGACGGTGCAAGCGAAAGCACGGTCACAAGCAGTATTACCTCAAGCGACTGCGAGCCGTCTACCCCGATAAGATCCTTCATCACCGACGAATCCGCCGACTGCGTACCGCCCGAGGTGTTTGCCGAAGCCGTATCGCCGATACTTGTTGTCGTACCTGCGTTGCCTGACGCATTGTTATCCGCCGCAAAAGCCGTTACACTGCACAGCACACCGATAAGTGCGATACATACCGTTAAAGACACGATAAAGCGGATAAAAATCCGCTTGTTGTCGATAAACATTTTTTTCTAATCGTAAGACCAAAAGCTCTTGTCATTTCGACTCCGTGTTCCTCTCGTCAGAATTTTTGTCGTCGGAATTTGTTCCGTCATCGGTTTTGCGAACATCGGGAAGCTCATCGCCGCAATCCGATTCTTCGTCACGGCTGGCTTTCTTCCCTCTCATATTCTTTATGTTTTTAGCCATTGCGTCACTGAAGGCGGCGAAGAAGTTATCCTGCTTTCCGCTTCCCTCAGGATAAAGTTCAGACATATATTCTTCTTCCGTAATCGACAGATCCTCGATCTTGTCTATCCTGCCGGCAGTCACGCCAAGCACCATACACTTTCCTGCAACGCTTACGACAACCACCGATTTTTCACCGCCGAGCGAGGCACGGTCAAGCACCTTGAGCCGTTTTCCGCTTACGCTCAGTATCCCCTTGTTTACCTTTCTCAGTATCCAGAAGAACAGAAAAATCAGTGCAAGTACGCCGATAAGCGCACATACAAGCTGTACGTATTCCATCAATCAAGTATTTTCTTAACGGTCTGAAGTATTCTTTCAGCCTTGAACGGCTTTACGATGAAGTCAAGTGCGCCGAGCTTGATAGCCTCTACTACCATAGCTTCCTGACCCATTGCAGAGCACATAACGACCTTTGCGCCGGGATCCATAGCCTTGATTTCCTTGAGAGCCTCGATACCGGTCTTGTTGGGCATTGTTATGTCCATTATAACAAGGTCGGGCTTCTCTGCGGAATATGTCGAAACCGCTATTTCGCCGTCAGCCGCCTCAAGTATATTTGTGTAGCCGTTTGTCGTAAGTGTGTTGCGGATAAGCATACGCATGAATGCCGCATCGTCTACAAGTAATATCTTCTTATCCATAAGTGTAAGGTTTCCTTTCGTATCCCTGTTTTATTATATGTTATTCGCCTTTACCGAGGCTGTCCATAAATTTCGATTTTACTATTTCCGTTATTCTTACCGCAAAGTTATCGTCTATAACAACAACGTCACCCCTTGCGATGAGGTTTCCGTTTACCATAACGTCAACGGGTGCGCCTGCCTGTCTTTCAAGCTCTATGATAGTACCCTGCGAGAATTCAAGTATATCCTTGATTTTCTTCTTTGTCGAGCCTATCTCGACAGAAATCTGAAGCGGTACGTCCATAAGGAGCTGTAAGTTTTCCTTCTGCTCCGAGCCGAGCGGAGCTTCAAAGCTCTCAAACTGTGCAAGCTGGGCATTACGGTAGTTTACTGCCGGCTGAGGCTGCATAACAGGCTGTACCGGCTGACCATACATTGCCGGATTCATTGCCGGATTCATAGCAGGATTCGGGTATCCGTAGTATCCCTGCTGTGCATACATATCCGCCTGCGGCATAGGAGCCGCTTGCTGAACAGGTGCCGCCTGCGGTACAGGAGCAGCCGCCTGCTGAACAGGTGCCGCCTGCTGAACGGGTGCCGCTTGCTGAACAGGTACCGCCTGCTGAACAGGTGCCGCTTGCGGTACAGGAGCCGCCTGCTGAACAGGTTCTGCCTGCGGAACAGGCTGAGGTGCCGGAGCAGGTGCAGGTTCTGTCACGATCGGTTCTGGAGATGTCGCACCGCCGATCATTCTGTCGGCAAGCGTTGCCGCAAGATCTATATCAAGCACCGATATAAATTCCGATTTTATAACACCGTCAATGGTAAGGTCAAAATTGATAGCGGCAACCTTATCCGTCTGCTCATAATTCTGCAGGTCGGCAATATTTATCTCGCTGAGAATGTACGGAGTAGGTGTCGATATATCAATACCCATACCCAGAAATTCCGATAGAGCCGTCGAAGAAGCTCCCATCATCTGATTCATTACTTCGCTTACCGCACTGATGTTCAGCTCATCAAACTCAAAATCAGGAGATATAACGGGCGGTTTGCCCATAAGCTGATTAAGTATCAGCTGTACATCGTCCTGCTTTAAGATCATCAAGTTTGAGCCGGAAAGCCCTTTTATGTACTCGATCTTTACGCATATCGCAGGTTCAAGTCTGTCGTAGTTAAGCTCTGATGCCTGAATTACGGTTACCTTCGGCGTAGTGATCCACACTTTGGCGTTGAGCAGCTCGGAAACTGCGGTAGCCGCACTTCCCATACTGATATTCATTATCTCGCCGATAGCGTCAAGCTGCATCTCCGACAGAGTGGTCAGTTTTCCCATTTGCCTTACCTCAATTCTTTAATATATTATCAATCCTGAACGCTTTCTTTCCGTTCAGTGTACCGAGCTTTCCGTCAAACCAGCAGGTGCTTCCCACTTTAAGCTGTACGTTGTCGGTAATCGGCTTGTTCAGCGGTATTATGTCATTTACCTGCAGATTCAGAACGTCACGGAGCGTGAGCATTGTATCGTCAAGCACCGCCGTAACAGTAAGCTCCGACTGCGAAAGCGTTGACATAAGGTTTTCCTTACGCTCCGTTTCCTTAGTGGGACTTCCTGCCCTTTTGCCCGAGCTGAACTTAGCCGAGAATTTCTTCATTATCTGATCCATAGTAATTGCCGACATACAGAACGACACTATGGATTTTGAATCGTTTACCGTTACCTCCATCGCAACGATAATCATTGTTTCGTCGGCGTCTGCGGCGGATATTACCCTTGAGTTTGTTTCTATTGATTCCAGCTTCGGATTGGTATCAACATATCCGTCCCACGCCTGCGACATAAGCGAGGTAAAGCGTTCAACAATGCCACGCATTACGTTTATCTCTATTTCCGTAAAATCTCTGTCGGTATCCTGATATGTTCCTCTGCCGCCGAGCATACGGTCGATCATTGTAAAGGTGAGCGAGTTAGACAGCTGTAAAACCGCATTGCTTTCCTCAATATCATCGTCCTCTATGCCGAGATCGACAATACCCATTATCGTATAATCCGGAAGAGCGTTGCTGAACTCAAAATACTTCTGTTCCTCTATACTTGCAAGCGAAACCTTGCAGTACAGCCTTAACAGACCCGTTATGTAAGATGAAAGATGCCTTGAATAATTCTCGAATATCCTCTCAAGTATCTTTATCTGTTCCTTAGTGAACTTCTTCGGAGTACGGAAGCTGTCAAGAGTAACATGGTTTACACTTTGTGCAAGCACATGGTTTACATGTTATCAATAACAAACGAACATAAAAAATGAACTTGAAATGAGGGCGAAGCCCGAATGGAAAGTTCATTTTTTATGTTTCGCCTCGGCGAAACGTGGGTCGTTTTCGATTAGATAAGCTTTTTTTAAGGTAAACACTCTCTTTTCTATATCTATCTGTCCTATTCTGAATTGCCTGAAATAGAGATTTATGAGATGCTGTCCTTTATTGGATTCTTTTACAGCAATAGTTTTTCCGCCAAACGCCTCGCTTAAATAATAACCTTGATTTCTTATGGTGACATATCCGCTCTCTTTTACCTTTCTTAATTTATATTCATCGCTGTATTCCCATTCTGATATGTCGGGCGTGTATGCCCGTTCGCTCGGATGGTAATGTTTTGCCGGTGTGTCAAGATTTAATGCGTAATGCGGACGTTTTGTGTTGTAGAAATCACGGTATTTGTCAAGCTTTATTTTTTGCGTCTTCAAAATCTTCAAAGCTTTCATACTTTAAAAATTCTCTGGTTAATGAGCCGTTGAACCGTTCTTCCTTGCCCTGCGTCTGCGGATGGAATATGCGCCCGTGTAAAGTCAATATTCCCAGCTCCATAAACCAAACTTCAAATCTTGAAAATCCGTAGACTGAGATGTTCCCCATGGTGTGCCGTTATCACAAAGAAATGAAAACGGCATGCCGTATGTTCAAAAAAAATACGCTCCATTTGCTGCCTTACCTCTATGTACGTTTCCCCGGCGAGCGGTGCACAGCAAAGGCTGAATCTTGAGCAATCATCAATGATATCGAGCGGATGACATCTTGCTCCGTTTCTCATGGCAAAATGTCCTTTAAAATCAGCCTGCCACATTTCATTGGGTTCACTTTTTTCAAATCTGACATAAGGAGTTGCAATCTGACTTGCTTCCTTTGTTATCAACCCATTGCGTTTAAAAATATCATTGATGGTTCTTGGACAAGGAATATCTGTTATCCCCTCATCACGAAGCATACGGTGTATTTTAGTTGCACCTATCGCAGGATACTTTTTTCCTGTATTCTATAATGAATTTTTCAACTTCATCGTCTGTCTTGTTGCCAACAATATGTGGTGCTCGACTTTGATCACATAGCGGTTGACCGTTCAGGTAACGTTCAATCCATTTGTCACCGGTGGGTCGGCTTATTCCATATTCCGGCACAATTCCGGCTTTGCTTTTTCGTGTGACAACACTCTTTTTTTACAAATTCTTCTCTCATAGTTACTATTACTTTCTCTTCCCAAGGCATAAACTTTGACTCCTTTCGAATTTTATGCCTCTATTTTATCATAAATATGTAAACTATGTCCTTGCACATTCTGTAAACTATGTTATCACACTATACACAAGCCCCTCCCCTACAAAAAATTTTCGATGATATTAATTTTTCTTATAGCTTTGCAATGAAACCAAAGTCGTAATTTACATCAACAACGAAACCCCGCCGTTTCGCTATCCGTCGCCAGACCGCAACATTTTCAAAGGCGAAATTACCACGTCACATTGCAGCCCCGCCGATAATGAAAGTTACGCCGCTGTCAAATCTTTAGAACGGCGGAATTTGCTGCGGCTCACAGCCGCCCGCCGTTTCGCTATCCGTCGCCGAACTGCAACATTTTCAAAGGCGGAATTTGCTGCGGCTCACAGCCGCAACGTCACATTGCAGCCCCGCCGATAATGAAAGTTACGCCGCTGTCAAACCTTTAGAACGGCGGAATTTGCTATGCCCCACGGGCATTAGCGCTTGAGGTTTACTATTTCTTCGAGCATCGTGTCCGAAGTGGTGATGATTCTTGAGTTTGCCTGGAAGCCTCTCTGTGTGATGATCATATCGGAGAATTCCTGCGACAAGTCAACGTTAGACATTTCGAGCGCACCCGATACTACAGAAGCAGAACCGTTTTCGCCTGCAATGTTTACCTGAGGCTGACCCGATGAAAGAGTTTCTCTCCAGTAGGAGCTTCCCACCTGCTCAAGACCGTTGGGGTTATCGAATGTAACAATATCAATTCTGCCGAGCATTATGATACCGTGTACGCTGTGTACACCGTAAATAGTGCCGTCCTCATTGATATATACGCTGTCAAGATCCTTTACCGTCTGCGTAGCCGCAACACGTCCGTCTGTCATCTTGATATTGCCCAGAAGCTGGACCATATCAGAGAAGAAGTTGTTCGAGCCGCCTGCAAGACCTACCTTGCCGTCTGTGGCAAGAAGCGTTTCAAGTGCGCCGTTTGCAGCGTCCCAGTCCGTACTTGTAACCTTAAGCTGATACTTTTTCGTTACTGCCTGCCGCCTTGTCTACAGCCGCCTGTATGTCGGCTACCGTAGCACCGGGGCAAACGCTTATCGTAAGACCGTTGTCCGACCACTTTGCCGTTGTGTCTGCGGCATTCTTTTGAATATCTTAAGTTTATCGTGTAGTTGTTTGCGTATTCTCCTGCGTTTACTGTCGTAAATGTAAGAGAAGCCTTTGTTGTTCCGTCGTCCAGCTTCATTGTGTTTGTAGCTGTCGTTTCAGGAATATCTGCCGCAGGAGGCACCGTATCAAGCTCAAAATGGAGCGGAAGTACGCCCTCAATGCTTACACCGCCGTTTTCGCAAGCACGGGTCACAGCGTCCTCAAGATCGTTGAGGTTTGTATAATCATTCTTTTCGTTCAGCCTGTACAACGAGCTTGTTTCCGCTCATATAAGCGTAATCGCTGTTGCCTACCGTAAAGCCTACCGATATGTTGCCGTCCGGAGTCGCTGTATCTGCCGATACTGTAAGCGGATATGTACCGCCCTTGTATGTAATTGTCTTTGAGTAGTTTGCTTCATTATCGAGAACCTCGGGAACTACGAATGTAATTCTGTTGGATGATGCGTCAACGCCTGTTGCATCACCGCTTACGCCGAGTACCATATTACCGTTTGAGTCTACGAGGTTTCCTGCGTTATCAACGTTGAAAACGCCTGCTCTTGAATAGAAGATGTTGCCGGCTTCATCCATTACCTGGAAAAATCCGTCGCCCGATAAAGCACAGTCATAAACGCTGTCAGAATATGTGAAGCCCGACTGTCCCATTACCTGTCCGATAGCGCCCAGCTTAGTGCCGTAACCTACCTGAGAGGGATTTACACCACCCTGGAGGTTAGAACCTGCCGAGCCGTTCTTCTTAGTCTGGTAATATACCTCCTGGAAGGTAGTTACACTTGTCTTGAAGCCTGTAGTGTTGACGTTTGCAATGTTGTTACCTATAACGTCCATCTTCTGCTGATGTGTCTTTAATCCTGACACGCCCGAGAATAAAGATCTAACCATGATCTGTTCCTTTCTCCATCGTGCCGACCGTTCTTACCCGTCTGTCATTCGGGGTAAGGAATACTTCCTTTCGGTCCGGTATTACATAATTACGGTCGAGTCGATGTTCGTAAAAATATTTCCTTTTAAATCTTCCTGTGACATAGTTGTGATCACCGTGCGGTTTTTCACACTTACCACAAAAGCAGTCCTGTCTACGAGTACCAGTGTTTCGTTACTGCCCTTTTCTGCGGCTATCTCAATGCCGTCATTAAGTCTTTGCAGCATATCCGAGTCAAGTATCTCGATATTTCTGCTTTCTATACGCTTCATTGCGTGTTTCGAAAAGCCTACCGCCGAGTTTCTCGCATCAAGCTCGCTTTGCAGAGCTTCTGCAAATGTTCCTCCCGACTGTTGTGCGGCCTTTTCAGCATTCCCTGCTTTTGCGGTGTTAACGTTGCCTGTCGAAATCTGCAGATTCCGCAGCTTGAGTTCATTTATCAACATAACACTGCCGCCTTTTTATTTACTTGTTGCCCCCGGCACTGCCTGCCGGAGCTTCCGTGTTCTTGTCAGCCGTACTTCCCGTACCCTCGCTGACGTGTACTATCTCGTCAATAGAGTAGAGATAATTGTCTATCACTATCTTTGCGTCGCCGTCCTGCATTTCTGCCGACTCGACCTTGCCCTTTGCATAGTAGAATTTGCCGTCGTCGCCGAGTACCTTTACCGTTACTTCCTTGCCCACATATCCCAGTGCCTCGGTCATCGTGTGTAACGTACCCTTGCTTACCGTATCGCTTATCGCCTTTACCGCCGATAAATCATACTGCTTACCGTCAACTACTACCTTCACATCGCTTCCGCTGATGTTTTACTCCGGTGCATACGCCCGATAAAAGCGTTCCGTCGTCGCTCTGCGCATTCATTGTAAGCGTCTTGCCTACAAGACCTGCCGCATAGTTTGACATACTGTACTTCAGATTGTCCTGCTGTGCCTGTAATGCCGTGAACTGTGCCATCTGCGACACGAACTCGGTATTGACGTAGGCTCAAGCGGATCCTGATTGCTCATTTCCGCCATAAGCAGACTGAAGAACGTATCTGTGCTTATCGTATCGTTCTTGCCCGAATTCTTGAAAAGGTCCTTATACTTTTCGTGATTTGACTGTACACTCTGAAGACTTGAAATGTCTGCCATCTGTTATCCTTTCATGTCAGTCCGACCGATAAAAATCAGTCCATCGTCTGAATCTCCCCAACAGATTTTCAAAGTCGTCCGTGTCATTCTTCTGCTGACTGTGCGACTGCTGTCTGTAAGGGTTCTTACTGCTGCCGTCAAAATCTCTCTGGAAAAGTTCCGCCTGTGAGGTTTCCACCTTGTACGAGGTAAGTTCCACATCGTCATTCTTCAGTGCATACGCAAGCTGCTGTGACTTTGCCTGTAAAAGCTCCTTCGCCGCCTGAGTTTCCGTCAGTATCTCAACCGTGAGCTTTCCGCCCTCATTTGCCATACGAACCGTGATTTTGCCCAGTGTTTCGGGTGTAAGCACAACTGTAAGCGTGCTTTTTGCCGTTTGCCTTAGGTGTGTGTTCGCTCACAAACTCAGCCATATCGCTTATCGGTACTCTGAGAGTGCGGATTTCCTGCCCGTTTTTCGTCATAACGGTTTTCTGTTCTTGCAAATACATCACTGCCCTTTGCAAGCATATCGCTTACCGCATTCTTGTCGGTAACCTTCTGCTCGGTTTCAAGGTCGCTGTCAGATCTTGTGACCTCGTTTCCTTTGGCTATCGCCCTCAGCTCATCGCTCTTGCTTTCGATGTTCCTCTTGGCAAATGCCATTCTCGGAGCATTGTCATCCTGCGTCTGTATATCTTGCTTTACGCTGTTGTCACCGTATTTTTCGTATGACGTTACCTTAAATTCAGCCTTAACAACCTCAGGACTATCTGCTTTTTACACCGGATGTTTCCTGCCTGCCTGTTTTTCCGATAAAGCCCATCTTATCGACAAAATCAGTCTTTTCGGTAAAAGTCGTATCTGCCTTTGAACGTATATTATCCGCATCTGAAGACTTTTCGGCATTTCCGACAGCCACGCTTGCAAAAGCGTCTGGCTTGTCAGCCGCTGCAGCCACAGCATTTTCACCGGCAATGCTGTCTGAAGCGGTTTCCGCTTTGACGTTCGTCTGTTTTACAGTATCCGCAGAGTCATCGTTATTCATCTGAATTTCACTTGCAAAATCATTTACGGCGGAAATCTCTCCGTTTTGTAAACCGAGTGCCGTATTAACGTCATTCCCGTCTGAAATTCCGCTGAAAGCACCTTCTTCAGATAGCACATCGCCTATCGGACTGCTGACCTCAAGACCGCTCATGATCTGCATAAGCTCGCTGTTGTCCGTCTGCATTACATCAGCGTAAAACTGCATCGTACCGCCTTGCAGATATCCTGCAAGCTCGGCTGTTTTAAGCAGTTCCTTCAGTTCCTGTGCATTCTGCTCAAGCTCGTTCAACCCGCTTAATATCTCGCCGTTCATAACAGCCTTATTATCGGCATTCATTCGCACAGCTGAGTTCATATTGCACTGCTGACCGCTTGTTACCATAGCACCGAGCGTATCGGAGAAACCTCCGGCAGTACCGATTGCTGAGCCGTTTTGTACGCTACCTGCCGAGATTGTGGCGGCATTGCCTGCAAACGTTGTAACAACGGCAGGCAATACTGCTGTCCCATTCATCATATCTCACCCCCTTTCAGCACTATTCATTGTCAAAAACAATATATGCTTTTTAACAACTTTTATATATTTAACGTGTTTAAACCGTTAAAATTTATGAAAATTGCACAGCTTTCCACCTTGTATTGTAAACACATTTCGAACTATATGTCAACAATTTACGGTGTATTACCTCCGTTTGAAGGGGGCCGTTTGTCACAAATTCCTCTATGATCTGCTCCTGCTCCTTCTGCGAGGCATATCTGTACTCCTCAAGCTGTTTTTCCTCCAGCTTTTCAAGCTTCGAAACCTCTTTTGTAGCGTCTATGACCTTCTGAAGCTGAGTTTCAATTTCCTCACGCTTATGCGCCATAAGCCCCTTTATGCGATATATGTCCTGTTGCAAAGAGGAAACATATTTCTTGTGCAGCGATAATCTCATAGCGGTAGTGCCGCCTCGTACAAGTTCGTTCAGCTTGTCTATGCTCTGTTCGTACTCAGCCACCTTTGCGTCAAGCTCGCTTTGCATTTCCGCAAGCTCCGCCCTTAGTCTGCCGAGTATTGATTTCTCGCTGTCAAGCACCTGATCGTTGTACTTTTTCAGCGACTGCAATGTAAAATTAAACTTCTTCATATCGCATTAATATCAGGAAACCGCCGCCTTTAACAGCTTTATGGTATCCTCCATCGAGAACGATTCATACATTCCCTGCATCAGAAAATCGTTTATCTTGTCTATCTTCTTTATCGCCTCGTCAAGAGCCGGGTTTGTACCCTTCTTGTACGCTCCTATCGAGATAAGGTCAGCGTTGTTGTTGTAAAGCGCAAGCAGATTTCTCAGCTTTCCTGCCGCTTTATTATGCTCCGGATCTGCAATTGCCGACATAAGACGTGAGATGCTCGGCAGTATGTCAATCGCAGGATAATGGTTCTGCGCCGCTATCTTACGGCTCAGCACTATATGTCCGTCAATTATACCTCTTACGGTATCCGATATAGGCTCGTTTGTATCGTCACCCTCAACAAGCACAGCATAAATTCCCGTTATACTGCCCTTTTCGAAATTTCCCGCCCTTTCGAGCAGCTTCGGCATTGCGGCGTATATTGACGGGGTATAGCCTCTTGCAACGGGAGGCTCGCCTGTCGAAAGACCCTATCTCACGCTGTGCCATAGCAAAACGTGTAAGATTATCCATCATCAGCAGAACGTCCTTGCCCTGAGAGCAGAAATATTCTGCAATAGCCGTAGCCGTCATAGGACATTTATTTCTCATCATCGCAGGCTGATCCGATGTTGCGACAACAACGACCGACCTTGCCATACCTTCTTCTCCGAGGTCATTTTCTATAAATTCTCTTACCTCTCTGCCACGCTCGCCTACAAGCGCTATAACGTTGAGATCGGCCTTTACCTTTCGTGCGATCATACCCATAAGCGTTGACTTACCTACACCAGAGCCAGCAAAGATACCCATTCTTTGCCCTTTGCCCATTGTGAGAAGTCCGTCGATCGCCTTTACGCCAAGCTCTATAGGCTCGTGTATTTTCGGTCTGGTGAGCGGATTTACAGGAATGCCTGCTATAGGCACGGTGTCTGTATATTCAATAGGCTCTCCGTCGTCAAGCGGATTTCCCAGTGCGTCGATTATTCTTCCTATCAGCTTGTCGCCGACTCTTACATTCAGCTTGTCGCCGGTGTTGTCAACTATACTGCCGGGACCTATGCCCTCAAGGTCGGTATACGGCATAAGCAGTACCTTATGCTCGTTGAATCCCACCACTTCGGCAGGGATATGCGACTTCATATCCTTTGTGTAGATACGGCACACATCGCCTATACTGCACAGCGGTCCGCTCGCCTCGATCGTCATTCCGACTATCTTTTCAATTTTACCCAGATACTTATATGTATCGGTAGCTCTGAGTTCTGTCAGAAATCCGCCGAGATCCATGTTAAAGTCCTTTCAAATAAGGGAGTTATTCGCTTTGTTCTTCGCCGCCGTTATTGTCGGGTTCTGCCTGCGCCGCAGGTTCTTCCTGCTTTTCGGCTTTTTTCCTTGACGGCGCTCTGCGGTACTTTCCTCTGCCCAGCTCCTCTATCATCTTGAGCTGTGTCTGTATTCCGGCATCGGTAATTTCACTGCCGTTGTCAATTATAACAGTACCGCTCGGTGCGTCCTTAAGCACCTCGACCTCCACGTTCTTTACATTTGTGAACAGCTTTTTGAAATAGTCGGTATCCGCCGCCATCTCCTCGCTGACATCGGTCTTTGATAAGGTCAGCTTTACATATTCACTGCCACGGAAGCTCTTTCCCGCTTCCTTTATCGTTTTCTTGACGACCGCCTTGTCCTTCTGACCGAGAGAATTCAGCGTTATGCGGTTTACTATTTCCATTACCGTGTCGAATATCTCGACCTCGTAGCTGTCAAAAAGTTCCGCCTTGTCGCTTACCATCTGCTCGCTGAGCCTTTTGATCTCCGAGAGCATATCACGGCATTTGTCAAGCCCTGCGGCATATCCGTCCTCGTGACCCTTCGCAAAGCCGTCCGATCTGCTTTTTTCAAAGATTGCCTCAGCCTGTGCCTTTGCTTGTGCGGCATAATCCTGCGCCTGCTGTTCGGTTTCGCTGAGTATTTTCTGTGCTTTTTCACGGGCATCGGCAAGTGCCTTTTCACCCTGCTCACGATAATAGCTTGTTATCTTCTCTTTTTCCTGCTCAAGTTCCTGCCTGTGCTTTACCGATGCTTCATCGGTGACCGCCGTATTTTCTGCGGTGTCGGCTGTCACTGTTTCCTGCAAGGGAGCTTGCGGTGCGACAGGCTTAACCTTTATTGAGTTGTCGATAACAACTGTATCTGTTGTAGGCTGTACGGGATAATAACCGCCCCGACCCGCCTTGAATACGCCTGCCAAAATATATTCCTCGCTTTCGTATTATGCGATGATTTCGTCTTCCTTGTTGCCCTTTGAGATAACGAGAGTACCCTCGTCCTCAAGTCTGCGTATGATGGATACGATTCTCTGCTGAGCCTCCTCAACATCACGCATACGGACATTGTGAAGATACTCAACGTCTGTCTGTACACTTTCACGCATACGGGTAGACATATTTGCATAGATGCACTCTGCGACCTCGGGAGTAGAACCCTTGATAGCAACCGCAAGATCCTTTGAATCGACCTCCGGTATAAACGCCTGTATAGCCATATTGTCGAGAGTTACTATATCCTCGAATACGAACATCTTTGAGCGTATATCGTCTGCCAGCTTCGGATCTCTCAGCGTCAGTTCGTCGAATATGTATTTTTCTGTTGCACGGTCTACGTTGTTCATGACCTCCGCAACATAGTCTATACCTCCGACCTCTGTGGTGTCGGCGGTAACAAGATTGTCAAACTTCTTTTCAAGCGTGCGCTCTATAGACTTTACGACATCGGGCGATGCCCTGTCCATCTTAGCCATACGCTCGACTACATCTATCCTTGTTTTCTTGGGCAGTTCGCTTAAAATAGCCGATGCCTGATCGCTCCTTGCGTAAGAAAGTATCAGCGCAATTGTCTGCGGATGCTCGTTTTGTACCATTGCAAGCAGGTTTTTATAGTCTGCCTTGCGGACAAATGCAAACGCTTTTGTCTGGAACTGCTTTGTTATCTTTTCAAACAGCGCCTGTGCCGTCTGCGGACCGAATGCCTTTTCAAGTATGTCACGGGCATACTCCACACCACCCTCGGATATTACCTTCTGGGTAAGGCAAAGCTCATAGAACTCGTTAAGAACGCTGTCCACCACTTCCATAGGGTAGTAGTTCATTCTTGCTATTTCAAGCGTGATCTGCTCTACCTCCTCGTCGGAGAAGTGCTTGAATACCTCGGACGCATTTTCCGTACCGATAGAGCTTATGATTATTGCCGCCTTTTGTGCGCTGGTGAGTGCCTCCATATATATCCTTCCTTTATGCTGTCAATATCATTAGCCGTTTTTCATCATAGAACGTATGAGCTGGGCAACGACATCGGGATTTGTGCGTGAGAAATCCTTGATTTCCTTCTTGAGAACCGCACTCTTTGACTCGTCGTCATAGTCGTCAAGGTGCTGTATGTTGAATTCTTCGTCCGGCTGAGGCTGAGGCTCAAAGCTGAGAGCGGCAGATTCCTGCGCCGCCTGTGCCGCCGCTGCCTGTGCGGCCGCCGCCTTGGCTCTTGCTTTTGCACGTTTCTTCTTCTTTGCGTTGCTTGTAAGAATAGCTACGATAAGCAGTGCAAGCACAAGAAGTCCGAGCAGGAGTATGATATAAACCGTCCAGTCAACGCTTCCGCCTCTGTTTATCGTATTGCCGCCACCGTTAGTACCGTTGTTGCCGTTTATAACAAACGGGTAGTTTGCAACCGTAACATTTGCAACGTCTGCGCCGATAGCAAACGCAATTACTTCACGGAGCTGTTCCTTGTCCGCTTCAAGCATATTTACCTGATCTACCGTTACAGCCGCCGTTATTTTATCTACCGAATAGCCGTTCTTTTCAAGCTGTCTAATCTCGGTGTTTACAAGACGCTTTACGGTAATGCTGTTCTGATAGTAATATTGGTTATCGCCGTCGCCCGTGATAGTCGGATAGTTCGGTGAAATGTCGCTGTTGCTTGTTGTGCCTACAACGCCCGACAGCGAGCCTATACCGCCCCAGCCCTCGTTCTTTGTGGAGCTTTCTATCATACCGCCCGATGTACCGTCCTCTGCTACAGACGGTGTGTAGATGGTATATTCCGACTTTGAGTTATCGTAATTGAGCTTTACGTTTACGTTTATCGTGTAGTCCTTGTACAGCTTTTTCAGCGTGTCGTTGAGCTGGCTCTTGAGCAGGCTCTGCATCTGCTCCTGGAAGTTCAGTCTTGACTGGTACAGCACGTCCTCCTCAACGGTCGTGTTCTCACCGCTTAGCAGCTTGCCGTCCGAGTCGAGTATTGATATGTTTTCACGCTCAAGACCCGGCAAAGAGTTCAGCACCAGTGCATAGATACCTTCAACCTGATCGCTCGTAAGCTGTGCGTCGTTTTTCAGATCAAGCTTTACGCTGACTCTCGGTTCTTCGCTGTCCGTGGAGATAACATAATTGCTGTTCTCCGGCATAGTGATTATAACATAAGAGTTCTTGACCGCACTTATGGTGTTGATGGCTTTCATAAGATGCGTCTGTAACTGCTGTATCTGAAGTACCTTCTTTTCGGTGTCGGTCGACCATATACCTATGCCGCTGTTCCATACGTCAAAGTTGAACGTTGACTTGGGGTATCCCTGTATACTAAGCTGCATTCTTACATTGTCCGCCTGGTCGCTCGGTACAGAGATACTGCCGTCCGTACCCATTTTTACGTCCGTTATTCCAAGCTCGTTTATAGCCGAAACGACCTGCGAGCTTTCCTCACTGTCAAGTCCGGTATAAATAGCCGTATATCCCTTCTGATTAAGCACTATCGCAAGCACGATTGCGGCAACTATTACTACCGATACCGCAGTTATTATGAATATCCGCAGATTTTTCGCAAGCGAGCTCCATTTATCTTTGAATCCGCTCCAGAAAGCGGAGAGCTTATCCTTCATCTATATATGTATCCTTCCCTTGAAGTGTAGATCAGTATTGATCAGACGGTCATACGCATTATCTCGTTGTATGCGTCAACAGCCTTGTTCTTGACAGTAACAAGCAGATCCACAGCGGTAGCCGCCTTTTCGAGATTTACCTGTATCTGTGCAAGATCGTCCACATCGCCGAGCATAAGGTCAACAGAATCCTTCTGTACCTGTGCGTCGGTTTCCTTGACGTTTTTTACAAGCGATTCAAAAACATCAAAGAACGTTGCTTCGCCGTCATCTGTGCTTTCGGTCTGCTTTTTCTGACTTATCGTTTCCATAGGGGTGATACTGCTTGTAAGCGGTACTATAAACATTTATATCAGTTCCTTTCGGGTATCGTTAGTTGTTTCCTATGCTGAGTGCCGTCTGCGCCATTGATTTCACAGCGTTCAGCACAGCAAGGTTGGCTTCATACGAACGTGTAGCCGCCATAGCGTCCATTTCCTCTTCTGCCACGTCAACGTTTGGCAGATAGTAATAGCCGTTCTCGTCTGCGTCGGGATGTGTCGGGTCATAGACCGGTGTGAGCGGTGTTTCGTCCTCGACTATCTCAGTAACAAGAACACCCTTGTTTTTAGTCGCAGAAACAGTATTCGCAGGCACTCCCCCTGCTATTTTTTCTTTCCTCTTTGCTATAGTTTCCTCAAGCACAGAGTTGAAACCCTTGTTTTCGCTGAACAGTACGATCTGCCTTCTGTACGGCGTACCGTCCTCCGTTCTGGTGGTTTTTGCGTTCGCAACGTTCTGCGAAATTACATCAAGACGCAGTCTTTCCGCTGCCATGCCCGATGCGGCTATATTAAGCGAGCTTAAAAATGCCATGCAAAAAACTCCTTTCTGTATGTCAAAAAAGCGTTGAAATCCGTTTCACTGTATATACTGTATATAATCCATTATTTTAAAGCGTCTGCTTTAAGGCGATAGCCGTTAATTGTGCGGTATTGCCTAAAATTACGTTTTCATTGCCGAACGCAGTCTTGTGAACTCTCCGTTCATCTGGTTCTTGAGAGCCTGATAGTGAAGCTGTACCTTCGCAAGCTCGTTTGACTGTGAATCAACGTCTACATTGTTGCCGTCCGGCTGAGTGTTGGTCGCAGTGTCCTCGTACACTCTGGTAGCAAGCTCGACCTGCTTTGAGCCTTCCTTCGCCTTACCTCCGACAACGCTCGTGCTTTCCATCCTGTCCTTGAGTACAGCGTAAAAAAATCAAGATACTTGCAGTTATATCCGGGCGTATCCTGGTTTGCTATATTCTGTGCGATTATCTGCTGCTTCTGCCACAGAACAGACAGACCCTGTTCGGTGATGCGAAAAGCGTTTGTGTTGAAAAAGTGCCATATATCCTCCTTTTCAAGCCGGTCCTTCTTCGGAAATGTTCCCGTGTCATAAGCAGTTAATACGATGAACGATTTCCGTATTTTGTATTTTGATGTAACAAGGTTACAATATGTAGAAAACCACCTTAAGTTATGTTAACATTATATGGTTTTTGGTGCGATTTTAACAAATTTTGAGTTACAGTTCTAACAACTCAATTGTATATTATACAACATTTTTTACCGTTTTGCAAGGCTGGTAGGAAAAATCTGTTGATTTTTGTACGATTCTCTAAAAGCGGTGACTGACAATATGCAACGGCTGTATTTTTTAGTCAGACTGCACAATCGTACAAGCTACCACTTCCTGTCGAATGTGGGAAGCTCGGTAAACGTTCTTTTCCTTGCCTGCCTGTAGACCATTCTTGTTTTCGGTCTTGAAACGGGCTTTGTTTCGGCGGCTTTCTTTTTCTCGCACCTTAGCAGATACCGCTTCTGAGCGAGCGAGCAGTGCCTGAAAATCGTTTTCTGCTTCGGAAAGCACAGCGGAAGCGTCAGCGAGGATATTTCCCTGAAGCCGTTTTCATTAAGCCACCAGCTGTCAAATTCAGGCTTGCCCTGCCTTATGTGGTACCCCAGACGGTCAGAATCGCCCTCGTAGCATCTGATTTTCCCCGTAAAGACAAGCCTGCCTTTTTTCACAGACAGCTTCATCTCATCATACGGTATTATATACAGCCTGCGTTGTATCCCGCCCGTGTCCGCCGATATTTTTCCGCCGTACCTGCTGAGAATTGCGGCGGATTTCTGTATCTCGAAGTAGGTGCATCGTTTTATACGTCTTGACCGTGTTTCGCATATAAAGAACAAAAGGAAGGTGAACGCAAGCCACACGGCAACGCATATCGCAGGAACAGCAAGTCCTGCGGCGAGAAACCCCTCCGTCCGCCACATTCTTGTCTGTATTATCAGCGACATAAGGCTCAGAAGCGCCGGGAGCGCAAGCACCGCTCCGACAGCTACGCTTGCTTTCTCGCAGACAGTGCGTGCTTTCGATGTGTCGGCGTGAAAAAAATTCTGCATAGACCCTGCGGAACAACATTCCGCTACCGCACCTCCCTTACGACAAACTTCTGCTTATACTAATTATATTATAGCCGCCTTACAAAAAGTCAACGAACTTTTCTTAATTAATTTGTATAAAAACAAGCTGTACTTTTTAAACAATTCGCAGAATTTTTAAAAACCGACTAAAAAACTGCCGATTCTGCTTGATTTATTGTTCAATTTATTGTATACTTAATGATAAATGATAATATAGGCGTGTTGGGTGCGGCTGTAATGCCTTTTCCCCGTGTCTTAAGGAAAGGGGAGTTGTGCTTTTTGAGCTATAAGAAAGAAGACTTTACTTCTTTTGAGATAACCTCGCTTGACGGTGAGCGGCTGATGTACACCGAGAGCAACTTCGATTTTCCGATAATGTACGACCTTAACGATAATATTATCGACAATATGCTGATGATAAAGGGACGGAGAATGCCCGAGATCGACACATCTCAGTATGTTTACGTCATTGCCCGTATGCGTGACGGCGACCGCTACAGATACAAGACGAACGTATCCGTATCGACCGACCGCCAGCTTAATGTGATATTAAGACCCGACAAGGCGGAGCTTCTTGAAGAGCGCAGAAGATATTTCAAGATAAAAACGAATGAAAGAGCGTTTATAACACTAAGAATGCAGGAGGGCGATGACAAGCCCGTTCCGCTTGATCCGCCTGCCGAAATATACATCAAGGATATAAATGTCGGCGGAGTATTTTTCATCTGCACAGACGCACGCAGGCATTTCGCCAAGGGCGACAAATTGCTGATGATAATCAATCTGTCCGCTCACGCCTTGAGCTTAATGCGGAGGTGCTGAGAGAACAGGCGATAGATTCGCAGGAAACCGGTACAGGCTACGGTTGCCGCTTTATCGGTGTTTCTCATTCGCAGGAAGAAACTATTTCAAGATATATCTACAAGCTGCAGTTTGAAATGCTGCAGAAGGAACGTGAAAAACGTGATATGATTTGACAGATTTTAAATTAACATAAAATTATGAAACGGTTGATTGATATTGAATTTAAGGGTTTCGGAGGTTTTATAAAATGCAGTCATTAAAGATCAAAACGACTTTACGCATACTCACTACGGCTTTCGCCGTAATACCGATGCTGATAGTCGGCATAGTGGGATATTTCAGTATGACGGGCTTTGCCGCAAATTCGGTAAGCCAGTTTGCAAGAGCGGCAGGTGCGGCTCAGCAGGAGATAATCAATCAGTACATAAACGAGTGTATATCCGATGTTGCTTATCTTTCATTAAGCAGGCCTGCAGGAACGCTTGCACAGAGCGGTCAGGGTGATGACGCAAAGGCAACGCTTTCACTCATTGCCGAGAATATCGCCGACAGGAACAGCGGCTTCAAGAACCTTGTGATAACCGACTCCTCCGGCAATATCGTTTACGAATATGAGGATATACAGGGCATGAAGGAGAGCTTCTTCGGCTTCGAGGAGCTTGAGGGCTATTCCGAAGGCTCGATAAAGATTTCAAAGATCTATATGAACAACGAGGACTACGAAACAAGCGTGTTCTACGTTGCAAAGAGCATAGATGCGGACGGCCTCAACAATGTTGACGGATTCGCCATAGAGATTATCGACCTTTCAAAGATAAGCGAAATACTGTCTAAGTCGTCATACGGCGAAGGCAAGGGCTATCTTTCCGTAACCGACGGCACAGGATGCGTGCTGAATTACGAGGGTACCGCCGTACAGAAGATAGATGATATTTCCGACAGCGGAATAATAGATGTTATGAAGTCCACAACTAAGCCCACATCGGCTGAAAATAACGTTGACTATAACGCAGGCGGCAAGCTCGGCTGCTACAATTATTTCACAGGTGCGTCCACGTCAAACTGGAAGTGGGTAAGCGTTTACCCTGCGAATATGGCAATGTCGCAGATTACAGTTCCTCTTGCAATATCGCTCGGTACTATGGTGGTTCTTGCCGTTATATGCGCACTGCTCGGTATTCTTATCACAAAGTCTATCGTAAACCCGATGAACGAGATGGTAAAGGTTGCCCGTGAGATACAGGAGGGCGACCGTGACAAGCGTCTTGATATAAAGACACACAATGAGTTCAAGGATATTTCCGAGCTGTTCAACAATATGCTCGATGACGTAAGTATGTCTGAGGAGCTTCACAGAACGATTTCGGACATTTCGGACAATATGCTGTTCGAGTGGGATTTCCACAAGGAAACAATGTACGTTTCGGATAACTTCAAGGAGAAGTTCGACATAGACCCGTCAGAAGCTCAGCTTGCAAACGGTAAGTTCCTTGATAAGATAATGTCGGAGGACTATGCCGAAATCTATAAGCGTGATATAAGCACACTGCTCAAGAACAGAACAGGTCACAGCGGCGAGTATCAGATGACCACAAAAAACGGAAGCCTGTTATGGTTCTCTATCCGTGCGCTCTGCGTTACCGACCGTCTTGGCGAACCGCTCCGTGTTATCGGTGTCGTAACCGACATAGACAGCGAAAAGAAAGCTTGAGCTTCAGCTTTCCGAGCGTGCAAGCTACGACTTCTTATCACAGCTTTTATAACAGAAGCACATTTGAGCGTGAGCTTAAGAGTGAGATTGAGCGTAGCGCACACGCAAAGGTTGCGGTACTCTTTATAGACGTTGACGACTTCAAGTTCATAAACGACCGTTTCGGACATTCCGTAGGTGACGAGGTTATCAAGTATGTTGCCGGCTGTATCAAACAGCGTGTAAAGGGAAGCGGATTCGCAGGACGTTTCGGCGGTGACGAGTTTGTTCTTTGTATCACTGATCCTAAGCAGATCGAGGAGATAGAGAGCCTGTCGCTTGACCTTATAGATGAGCTTTACGAGGGCTACCACTCCGAGCTTGCCAACGTTTCGATAAACGTAAAGGCAAGTATCGGTATAGCGTTCTACCCCGAACACGGTGATGACAGCAACAAGGTAGTTGCCGCCGCTGATGAGGCTATGTACTTCGTAAAGAAGAACGGTAAGGCAAACTACCACATCTATCAGCCCGAAGATTCCGAGATGGAAGATCTTCAGCACACATTGTAATTAAAGTAATCAGAAATATTCATACCCGCTTTTTCAGCGGGTATGATTGCTTTTATCTGTAAATAATTTGAAAAACTAAAATTTAACCCGATAAGGCAAAGAGAGGATACACTGTATGGCAGTTGTTATAGCGATAACAAATCAGAAGGGCGGTGTCGGCAAAACCACGACCTGCGCCGCATTCTGCGGAGGACTAACCGAAAGCGGTAAGAGCGTTCTTGCAATAGACCTCGATCCGCAGGGGAAATCTCAGCTTCAGCCTTGGCGCTGACGCAGAAGAAAAAGCTATACTATGTACGATGTATTCAAGGGAAACTGCACCGTAAAAGAGGCAATACAATGCACGGATAACTGCGATGTTATCCCCGCAAACATACTGCTGTCGGGATGTGAGCTTGAGCTTACCGGTGTTGGCAGAGAGTACCTTCTCAGAGAGGCACTGTCTGATGTTATGGACGATTATGATTACATAATGATAGACACCCCTCCTGCACTCTTTCAATCCTCACGATAAACGCATATACAGCGGCGGACAAGCTGATTATTCCGATGATAGCCGAGATACTCAGCCTGCAGGGAATAGCACAGCTTAAAGAAACGATTTTCGCCGTAAAGAAATATTACAACAAGGATCTGGAGATTACAGGCATATTGCTTAATAAATATAATCCCCGACTTGTGCTTACAAAAGAAGTTGAGGAGCTTGCCGGAATGATAGCCGAACAGCTTGGCACAAAGATACTCAGTTCAAGGATAAGCACAAACGTTTCTCTTGCGGAAGCCCCTGCACACGGCATTTCGATAATGGAATATGCCCCACGCTCCAAGGCGACCGCAGAATACCGCAGTCTTATCAACGAAGTGACCGGTGTGCCGATGAAAAAAAATCGCAGAGAAAGGACAGCAAACGTCCCGTCCGCAGACCGTCAAAGAAACAGTAATTCGCGAAAAAGGAGCGCCTCCTGTGGCAGAAGAATACAAATCGAGCAAGACAAGACAGGTAATGAATCTTATAAATGCAAAGCCCTCAGGTGTCAATCCGTTCTTACCGCCTGCCGAGCAGGAAAGAGAGAAGAAATCGCTTGCCGAAAGCACCGTAGAGGACAAACTGCGTAACTATACGCAGTCAAAGCGAGGCACATCCGCTCCTAAATCTCACACAAAGCATAACCCGATGCTTCATATCCCCGAGGACGATGAGCCACAGCAGACGGTTAAAAGCGTAACACGTCACACAGGACAGATAACGATAGACATAAACCGCATAATCATTGACGAGATACTTGATGATGCGTTAAGACGTTTCAACACCTGCCACTGCGAAAAATGCAAGCGGATAATATCCGAAAAGGTACTTGACCTTGTTCCCGTAAAAATAGTAACGGTAACGCAGGATGAGGAGCGTTCGGTAGTAGACGGCTATTGCAGCTACGCCCGAAAGGATATATATTCTGCGATCGTCAAGGTCGTTCTTGAAAATAAACGCAGACCCTTCCACAACGAACGGCTGTGAGCCGCTTCAAATTCCGACCTTTTTAAAGGCTGGTGCGTTATTGAGGTTAGCAAAACGGTCGGGAATAAGCGTTAAAAAGAAAAACCAAAAGTTTCGGTTAGTCCTTTTCAAAATAACCGCCGCTCTCATTTCACCGTTGCGGTGCTTGAGTTTAGCGACAATATGAAAGCCACAGCAAAAGCTGTGGCTTCAGTTATATACCCGAAATTCAAATCAGATAATGCAGAATAAAACAAAAACCCCTCCGCCATAAGCGGAGGGGTTGTATGCTCTTTAATTAAAGCGTTTAATCACTTAAAAGCGATTACTTGCTTCTCTTCTTAAGAACGATACCTGTTGTAGCAACTGCTGCTGCTGCGAGAACTGCAGGGATAACTGCTACTGCAGCACCTGTAGGACGGTTAACGGGCTCGCCTGAGCATTCGCCGGGGTTTACAGTACCTGAAGATGCACCGGGCTCAGCAGGATCTTCTGTTTCGCCGGGCTTAACAGGATCTTCTGTTTCGCCGGGCTTAACAGGATCTGAAGGCTTTTCAGCTCCGTTGGGTTCGCCAACTGAGAATGTTATTTCGAACTTTGTGAAAGAGGGAAGCTCAACGCCTGATAAAGGAGCGTTGCCGTTCTTGAAGTTGTCGTTCCACTCGTTCATAAGAGTGATTCTGAGTCCGCCGCCTTCGTTGTTAACTGCGAGCTTTGTAAGATCGCCGTATTCCTTGCCATCAAGCTTGATAGAAGAAACCTTTACGTTGTCAGCATTGTATAAGTTAGTGTTGTTGTCATAATCTTCCCAAGGGGAGATCTGTCTGAATAGCAACGTAGTTGCCGCCAAACTTAACAGGACCATACTGCCAGAAATCGTAAGTAATAGTCATGTCCTTACCTGTATCTCTGAAAGTTGTCTTAGGAAGTGAAGGCCATTCGCCGATTGTACCAACTGTTGAATCGAACTGAGCTTCGAGACCAACGTTTAACTTACCTGCGCGTGAAGTTGTAACTTCAGCAGTGGGGTCAGTGGGAGTTGTGTAAGCAGCAAGAGACTTGCCGTCCTTATCGAAGAATTCAACCTTGTCGATAAATGTTGTAGCAGGAGCAGTTGACTTGTCTTCGTTTTCAACTGCGTTCATCCACCAGATCTCAACCTTGAAGTAACCGGACTCTGATGTTTCGCCTGTTTCTTCGTTAGTAACCATACCTGATGCGAGACCGTTTAAGCCGTCCCATACCCATTCGCTTGTGCCTGCTGCAGCAGATTCGCACTGAGCAGAAGCTGCCCAACCGGATGTACCGTCAGCATTGATTACGTTACCGCCTAAAGCACCGTTAACGTAAGCTTCGTTTGTAATTGTAGCAACTACCTTAGTTACATTGGGAGCCCATTCGTAAACAGACTCATCGTACTTGAGTTCCCACTTGTTAGATGCGGGAGCACCGTTTTCTTCAACAGTTGCCTTAAAAACAGCTGCAGAAGCGCCGATTGCAAGTGAAGATACAGCTAAAGCTGCAGCTGCAACACTTGCTAAAGTTCTTGTAAACTTCATTTTTTTGTCCTCCATAAAATATTTTTCTAGCTTTTAAGCTATTTTTAATCATACTATATCGCAATTAGATTTGCAATTGGCATTTTGCACAAAAAAACTTTTTTGTTTTGGTGAAACAATATAAAGATTAATGCGATTTTGTACGTTTAAAGCGTTGAATCTGAAAATATGACAACTTGTATAACAAAAAACTTAGCATTAAGCGAAGCTCGGTTCTGTTATTAACTGTTTTTGTAAAATCCGTTTCATTTGTATGTATTGCAAACGTTACAAACGACACATTTTCTTTATCCTGCTCCGCTTATTATGTTTCCCTTGACTAATCGCCCCGTTTAATGTACAATATAATAGAGCAAATATGCAGACAGCACGCACTTCGTGCCATATATTCTGCCTCCCGGCAGTCAAAAATCAATATATGGTTATACTGCACAAAAAACATTCGTATTTTTTTACTTATCCGATACACAGAATTTTCATTTCGAGTGAAACTTTTTCTGAAATTCAGCCTACTACAAAGTAGGTGACAAAGTGAGGTGAGCCGATGGGCGCAGAGATTCACGGAGGTCACGAGAATAACGAAGAATATTTCAACCGTGTCTACAACGAAACCTGTAGGTCCGTTTCCCGTTTTGTAGTCAGCAAATGCGGAAATATGGAAGATGCGGAAGATATTATTCAGAACGTCTATACACGTTTCTTCAAGCGCATAAGCGAAAAAGGACACGAGGACATTGAAAGCCCGGAGGCTTTCCTTATAAATATAGCGAAGTTTGAATGCCGCACCTATTTTTCGGACAGGAAGAAGGATGACAAGGTTTCCTCCTTTTCCGACTATACCGAAGAAGAAATGGTCGCTATCGAGCGTGAGATGTCCAGGCCTCAGCAAAGACTTGAGGACGTTATCAGCAACAAGATCGTTGCGAAACAGATTTTCGATGACATAATGAAGACCGATGAACTGACAGGTCAGATATTCTATCTTCATTTTGCGTGTGATATGAAGCTGGAGGATGTAGCGAAGGCGCTTGATGTCAAGCTGTCTACCGTTAAAAACAAGCTCTATCGCACAATAGAAAAACAAAAGAAAAAATTCAAATTATAACGACTTACGGAAGGGGGCTTTCAGATGAATACAAACGAGTTTTTACAAAGAACTGATGAGCGAGTATTCGTTTGATTACGATAAGATAAGAAAAGCCGCTATGGGTAAGTCTGTACAGGCTAAAAAGAGCAGGCTGAAAACGGTTTGGCTTTCTGTGGCAGGAGCCGCAGCCGCTGTAGCTATCACATTTTCAAGCGTCGCCCTGCTGAATTCCGGCAGTCCTGTTGTTGTTTCACCGACAACCTCGATAAGTGCGGAAGACCGTTTCAGAATGGCTATGGAGGCATACAGCAAGGCGGATGAAAACACGGAAGACGTTTTCCTTTACGTTACTTTCAGAAATACAGTAACGCCCGAAGAAATGCAGAGCATTTTAGCTAAGGCAGACAGCAAGGGCAACATCCGTGTTACAGAGGTTTATCTTTCCGATAACACAAAGGTAAAGGGCAGCGAGGCTATCGCCGCATTGTTCGAGGAGAACGCTAAGGATATTACGGCCGTAAAGGTATATTGTCCCGGCAACTTCCTGAAAAAGCTGACAGCGCTTGACGGCGTTTACCTTGTTGAAACGGAAGATTCCTTCTCAAAAGATGATTTTTCTGCGATAGATACAAGCAGCGAGTACGATTATTACCCCGACTACAGCACAACCGAGCCGGTAGCACCGCCCGATGCTGTTCCCCGGAGATACGACTAACGTAGCCGAGTAAAAATTTCTCCCTATATATCTCCCTATATATTATAATAGTATACCGCCTGTAAGACTTAACGGTTTTACAGGCGGTTTTTGCATTTTGCAAACGCCGTGTAATCGTTTTAACAAAATTTGCGGATAAGCCTGTTTTGCTATTGACTTTTTCCGTGAAAACCATTACAATATGATTGACACAATAATAAACGGCTGTCCGCATCTCAAAAAAACGGGCAGTCAGGGAAAGAAAGGTACCTATGAAGAAAAGAATGCTCGCCGCAATTTTAAGCGGCATAATGGTGATAACGGGAATTTCCGCCTGCTCGGGAAATGCCGCAACATCATCTGAAAACAGCTCGGCTTCAACGACAACAGCTGCTACAACAACAGCTACTACAACAACGAAAGCCGAAACAACAGTGGCAACTACCACAACAAAGGCAGAAACAACGACCGTGGCCACAACCACAACCACAACTACAACGACAACAACGAAGCCGGAAACCGTTGCAACCACAACGACCACAACAAAGAAGCCGGAAACCACCACCGCAAAACCGGCAACAACCACAACAAAGAAGACCGAGCCTGCACCTGCCGCAACAAAAGGCGACTCTGTCAAGTTCTCACAGAACTTAATGCCCGGCTGGAATCTCGGCAATCAGCTTGAGGCAAACTCGGGCGGAACACCGAGCGAAACAGCGTGGGGCAACCCCACAATTACCGAAAAGCTCATCAAGCAGGTAAAGGCACAGGGCTTCAAGTCTATCCGTATCCCCGTATCATATCTTTCGAAGATAGGCGCAGGCCCCAACTACACTATCGACTCAAAGTGGCTCGACAGAGTACAGGAAGTAGTCGATATGTGCATTGATAACGGACTTTATGCTATAATCAACGTTCACGGCGACGGCTACTACAGCATAAAAGGCGGCTGGCTTCTCTGCGGCGAACCCGCTTCCGAGCAGAAGACTATAAAAGCAAAGTACAAAAAGGTATGGGAGCAGATAGCAAAACGCTTCAAGAACTATGACGATCACCTCGTATTCGAGTCAATGAACGAAGAATTTGACGGAACATACAACAACCCCAATCCCGAATACTACAACAACATCAACGCATACAACCAGATTTTCGTTGATACGGTAAGAAAAGCAGGCGGCAAGAACAACAACCGTTATCTGCTTGTTCCCGGCTGGAACACCGACATTAATTACACTGCCGGTGATTATGGCTTCAAGATCCCGAATGACAGCACCGGCAGATTAATGATTTCTGTTCATTACTATGACCCGTGGAAATTCTGCGGCGGTGAAGAAGCACCGGGCATATTCAGATGGGGCGACAGCATAAAAGGTCAGGCTATCCGCAACAGAGGTGAAAAGCACACAGACGCTAAGTTTGATCAGCTATATGATGCCTTCATCAGTAAGGGCTACGGCGTGATAATCGGCGAGTACGGCGCTATAGATAAGACCTATAAGGATAGCCGCAGCACAGCTTACCGTGCTTATTTCGCAGAGTATGTGAATTATGCCGCTCACAAGAGAAATATCGTAACGGTTTACTGGGATAACGGCTATAACGGCGATAACGGCTTCGGCTTATTCGACCGTAAAAACTGCAAGGTTACACAGCCCGAAATAATCAAGGGTATCATAAACGGCGCAAAGGCAACTAAAGCACCGAAGGCTGTGACAAAATAATCATTGCCGCAGGCTGAAAAAATTTGTATAATTTTCCGCTTGCTTTTTCGGAAGAAATGTAGTATAGTAGTCTTTACAAAAAGAAGAAAGGAATGATACTTATTATGAAGAAATTAACCTCTGCGGTTACAGCCGCAGCAATGTCGATATTACTGGGTATTACCTGCTTCGCTGAAGAGATCGGCGCAAGCACAGTAGTCGGAGCAAGCAGCGGCAACACAAACACAGGCGTTCAGTTCGACCCTACAATATATATTGTCTGCGGTGTTGCTCTTGCAGTTGTTATCGCCGTAGGCATTATAACAGCCGTACTCAGCAAGAAGAAAAAGAATAAGTAATTTCTTTGCGAGCCTCCCACACAGGAGGCTCGCTCCAGTCTGTCGAAAAACTTCTATCGTTGATAAAAATGGGGTGTCGAGCGTTGCTTGCTTTGTTGGTTTTGCATCGTGCAAAACTTTTGGCAAGCAACTAAAGCGTCCTTGCTTTGGGGCGAAGCCCCCGACAGGGACTAGGGGCGGTAGCCCCACACTCAGCCCCGGCACGGACGCCGGGCGTGTATGCCCAAAGGCTCTGCACGATGCAGAGCCAACCAAGCATACACAGCCTTTCACCACGGGGAAGGGGTTTGGGGTTTCGGCAAGGATGCCGAGATAGAACGCCAAAGGCTTTGCAGGACGCAAAGCCCACAAAGCGTTCTTATAGGGATAGAGGACAAGCACTTTTTTGAAAAAACATACTTTTCCCACAATCTGCGAGCCTCCCACACAGGAGGCTCGTTCTTCTTTTCACAATATCACCATAAACTTTCAGCAAAGCTACACCGTATATCCCTGTTTATCAGCATAAAATGGAAAATATTCGCTTGACTTTTTTGAGCTTTTTGGGATATACTATATTGTGTACAAAGAAATAACAGTACATCTCAGACGACAGCAGTACAGCGTTACTCTACTGTCGCACGGAGGGTAAAAATGAAAAGATACGCAGTCACTTTGTTTATTGCGGCGCTGACTTTAGCTTTGGTGCCGGCTTTAAGCGGATGCGGCTCGGATAACACATCATCGGACAATTCAACACCAGACATAACATCAACAACACCGCAGAGTACCGGCTCAGAACCTTCGTCACAGCAGACAACGGTATCGGATATAATATCGCTCCCAGAAAGCTCTGATAACAGCAGTACAATAAATGACCTTCGCACTCAGATAGTGTCAACCGCCGAGGCTCTTGTCGGAGTCGATTATGTCAGCGGTATGGCGACACCGGAGCAGGGCTTCGATAATTCGGGACTTATATATTATGTCCTTCGTGAAAACGGCTTTATCAATTGTCCGAGAGGAACAGCCGCACAGAAAGAAATGGGTACGACAGTACCGCTCAGCGAGATTGAGCCGGGCGACATCCTTTTCTTTACCGATAAAGATTCAGAAACAGGCGAGATGATCGACTTCGCCGCAATATATACAGGCAACGGTCAGCTTGTTTACAGCCCTTATCCGGGTGAAAAAGTAAAGTTCGCCGACCTTAACAGCTCTTATTGGCAAAACTGCTTCAGTTGCGCTGTAAGAGTTGCTTAAAACCGATTATGACATTGTCCTTCATATAAAACTACAGGAATGCCGTCTGCTTTGCAGACGGTGTTTTTGTATATTTTGGAAAACAATCACGAAAAAACTCAATTTTGTTACCTTTTTTGTAACCGTTGTAACCGTTTTGTAACCATTTGTAACCGAATTGTTACCATATTGTAACCGAATTTTAATTGCATTTTGAGTTTTTTATGTTATACTTAAATCAAGGACAGGGAACGACAAAGCGTTGATTATAGTAAAGGTCGTGATATTATGAAAAAAAAATTATCATTGATTTTAGCGATACTTACCACAGCGGCTTTGATTTCTTTGACAGCTTGCTCCTGGGGGAACAATTCTCCCGCAAGCGAAGAAAGCAGTCAGTCGCAGAATAACGTTCAGAGTTCACAGGAACCGGGCTCCGATACATCGGACGATAAATCAGATGATTCATCAAGTGGAGCTGATTCCTCCGATGACACATCAAGCGATGACAATTCTTCCGATGATACATCAAGCGAGGACAACTCTTCCGACGATACATCGAGCGAGGACAATTCCTCCGACGATACATCGAGCGAAGATAATTCCTCCGACGATACATCAAGTGAAGATAACTCTTCCAATGATACTTCGTCAGACAGCGGCGAACCCGTTGCACCGTCCGAAAAGGGCGACGGCATAGCAAAAGCGGCTTATGATATGCTCGGTAAACCGTTTACCGAGGGCGGATATCAGGCTGAAACGGGTTTTGACAATTCGGACTTATCTATTATGCTCTGACAAGCAACGGCATTGATTGCCCGAGAGGTCTTACCGCACAGAAAGATATGGGCAAGGAAGTCACGCTTGACGCTCTGCAAAAGGGCGATATAGTATTCATCAAAGACGGCGATTCGTTCTTCGGCGGTGTATATACTGGTGATGATACATTGGTATTCAGTCCTTATCCCGGTCAGAAAGTACGCACCGCAAACTTGAAGTCGGTATATTATATCGACAACTTCTTAAAGGCTGTAAGAGTGGGTTAAACGCTTTTTATCGCAAGTTTTCCTAACATTTCTCCAACACTTGAAAACGCAACAGATTCATCACAGTAACGCTTTATAAGATCCCGTATACTTTTCGTTTTACGCTTTGCATAATTACAAAAACGTCTTTATAACACATAGTAACATTTTCCCGAACATTCCGAAAATGTCAGAAAACTTCACAGTAACGCTGCATGGCAGCAAGATTCTCCTCTCTTATATATTTACCCCGTCGCTTTCCGATGGGGTAAAATCTTTTTATTTAATTGCTTTTTGGCTTGATTTTCATTGTTCAAACTGTTACAATAAGACTAACAATTCATATTCAGCTTTGAAGCCGAAAGGAAACACAGATATGAAAAAACGCAGAATTTTATTCAACGATAACTGGAGATTCACCCTCACAGAACCGACAGTAACGGAAAAACGCTTGAAAACGCACATTGGTATAATGTTGAGATACCGCACGACTGGCTTATAGGCGATACGGCAAACCTCTACAAGTCCGGCTGTGGCTGGTACGAGAAGTATTTCACCGTAGACGCTCTCGGAGAGGACGATTGCTATATCCTGATCTTTGACGGTGTATATATGGATACTACCGTCTATGTAAACGATAAGGAAGTCGGCAAGTGGAAGTACGGCTATACAACCTTCAGCTTTGATATAACCGATGCTCTGAAAAACGGCGAAAACCGCATTTTAGTCAGAGTAAACCATAAATCCCCGAATACCCGCTGGTACAGCGGAGCCGAATATACAGAAATGTGTGGCTCAGAAAGACCTCACGCCGTCACATCGTTGAAAACGGTGTGTCTATATCAGCGCAAAGTGCAGTGACGCAGACCGCAGAGAACACGGCAAATGGAAGACTACTGTACAGATAAGCCTTTCCGACACGGTCTGCGGCTTGATTTCATATACATTAAGAGATCCCGAAGACAGAGAGGTTTACGTTTGCGAACGCAGACTTTGCGGCAAGAACGATAAGCTGGTGTTCTATATGGATGCCCCTAAATTATGGGATATAATCACACCCAATTTATATACTCTGTCCGTGATACTTTATGACGATAACGGAAACAGGCTTGATGATACCGTTGAAAAATTCGGCTTCAGAACCACAAAATTCAGCGCAAACGAGGGCTTTTTGTTAAACGGTATGCACCTTAAGCTGAACGGTGTTTGTATGCACCATGACTTAGGCGCACTCGGCGCTGCGGTAAATTACGATGCTACCCGCCGACAGCTTGAAAAGCTGAAGAATATGGGCGTAAACGCTATCCGCACCAGCCATAACCCCCGTCAAGAGATAGCTTATGGAGCTTTGCGATAAAATGGGCTTCCTCGTTGACAGCGAAATATTCGATATGTGGGAGCTTGCCAAGAACGAGAACGATTATCACCGTTTCTTCCCCGACTGGTATAAGAAGGATGTTGAAGCGTGGATAAAACGTGACCGTAATCACCCGTCGGTTATAATGTGGAGCATAGGCAACGAAATATACGATACGCATAAAAGCCCCAGAGGACTTGAGGTTGCTAAGATGAAAAAACTTTGCGAGGAGGTCGAAAAGAACGACCCTATGCACAATGCCCCGCCCACGATTGCCTCAAATTATATGCAGTGGGAAAACGCACAGAATGTAGCTGATTATCTGAAGCTTGCAGGCTATAATTATGCGGAAAAGCTGTATGACGAGCATCACGAAAAGCATCCCGACTGGGTCATTTACGGCAGTGAAACCGCCTCGACGGTACGCTCAAGAGGCATATACCACTTCCCCTATGATACAGGCTTACTGGTATATGACGATCCTGCAATGCTCCGATCTCGGAAACAGCGTTGTAAACTGGGGAGCATCTCCGCTAAGATCCTTTGCTATGGATGCCGCCGCAGAATATTCTATGGGACAGTTCGTATGGACAGGATTTGACTATATCGGCGAGCCTACCCCCCTACAATACCAAGAACTCATACTTCGGCATCATAGATACCGCCGGCTTTGAAAAAGACTCGTTCTGGTTCTATAAATCGGTATGGGATATAGCCGAGGAAGAATCCTTCATTCACGTTTCCCCTTGCTGCTGGGATTTCAACGAGGGTCAGCTTATAGACGTGCTTGTTTATTCCGACCTTCCGTTTATCAGACTTCATTACTGCGGAGAGATGTATGAAGGCAAGGTGATAGATCACCTCACGGAAGACAAGCTCTGCGCCCGCTTCACAGTGCCGTTCCATAAGAACAAGCCGCTTGCGGTAAGAGGCTATCTCAGCCCCGACTGCGATGCTGACGATTACGAAAAGGAAACGGTTCTTTTTTCACCTCTCTTGATCCTCACAGCGTGAATATGACTCCCGATGTGAGTGAAATAGCGGCTGACGGAAGATCGCTTGCGTTTATTACCGTAACCGTTGACGATATAATGGGACAGGAAGTTCAGAATGCGGTAAACAGAATAAAGTTCACAGTAAAAGGCGCAGGCAGACTTGTAGGACTTGATAACGGCGACAGCACCGACTATGACAGCTATAAGGGCAATCACAGAAAGCTGTTCTCCGGAAAGCTTCTTGCGATAATCAGTTCCACCTTTGAAACAGGCGACATAGTTATAACCGCCGAAAGCGAGGGTCTGAAGCCTAAAACGATAACTATAAAAAGCGGTAGCCCCCGAAACAGAGCCGCAGGGAGTAAGCGTTGCCACTCAAAACGCATTCCCCGCAGTAACCACGCCCTACACAAATGAAATTCCCGTAAGAAAAATCGACCTTTTCGACAGTGAGCCTCGTACACTGACAAAGGAACGTGATGCTGTCGAAATTTCGGTAAAGATATTCCCCGAAAACGCAACCTTCCGTGACATAGAGTTCAAATGCTGTACCGATAACGGAGTTGAGATAAGCTTTGCAAAGGTAGTTTCGTTTGACGGAAAGACGGCGACACTGAAAGCCTTCGGCGACGGCAAATTCCGCCTTAGAGCATATTCAAAGAACGGTACCGACATTCCGAAGATTATCTCCGAGCTTGAATATACGGCAGAAGGGCTTGGAAAAGCAGAAAAGAATCCTTATATCTTTATTGCCGCCTGCCTTTGCGATTTCTCGAATGTTCCCGTTACCACGATAGACAGAGGCTCGCTCGGCGGCTTTAACGGAAGAACGACCGTCGGCTTCAGCGCCGTTGATTTCGGCGGCGGAACAAAGAAGATTACGATAAGCGTCGGAAACAGCGGCGGCGGTGAAGATTATCCCGTAGAGCTGTATCTCGGCGATGCCGACAACGGCGGCAGATATATCGGAACATTCGCAATAAAAGAATAACGGCGGCTGGGACAGAGCATACCCCCAGACCTTCGACTTGCCGTGCAGAATAAGCGGAACGCACGACATCAGCTTTGTTATCAATAATTTCTGCATATTCGGCGGCTTTGAGTTTGAAAAAGTACGACCGTACCTATGCGGAAAACTCTGCGGCAGACAACGATAATCTGTACGGCGATGATTACAAGGTAAACGGCTCGTGCGTTGAGGAGATAGGCAACAACGTTGTTATCGAATTCAACGGCCTCGATTTTGCAGGCGGTACGGATAAGATAACCGTTACAGGCAGAACACCGCTCGATAACTGCACGATTCAGCTCAGAGTAAACGATGAGAACGGCGGTCAGACCACCCGCCTGCTCGAATTCCCCCCACGCAGACGAGTACACGCCGGTAACGTTTGACATTGAGCATATCGCAGGCAAGAACAACATTGCATTCGTATTCCTGCCCGCACACAGTTCGATATGAAGTCGTTCAGATTTACAAAAAACCGAAGATTAAGCTAAAAAGCCACGGCATCCGCCGTGGCTTCAGTCTGTCGAAAAACCTCTATCGTTATCCGAAAATGGGTGTTTAGCGTTGCTCGCTCTTGCTGGTTTTGCATCGTGCAAAACTTTGGCAAGCACCCAAAGCATCCTTGCTTTGGGCGTAGCCCCAAGGCAGGTCGCAGGGACGCCAGTCCCCTATTCCCCTTTCCGGGAAAGGGGGCAGGGGATAGATGGTGAGTTAGAAGTTTGTTTCAAAAATAAACTTTTTTCTACAATCTGAAGCCACATCCGCCGTGGCTTTTCCCCTGCTCACCAACTAAAAACTACCTCTTTTTTCCCAACCCAACTATCATTTACACCCCTTCACTATAGACTTTTTGTGAAAACGTGCTATAATATAAACGATTATAAACAACTGCACCGTGTTTTAATGCTTTGACAATGCAAGCGGTCAGACACAAGGGAGGTGTTCGGAGCAGATGACTTATATGAAAAGTCCTGCGGCGGTATTGTTTTTTACAGAAAATTTCACGGCAATACGGAAATATTGCTTATAAAGCACATCAAGTCGGGCTACTGGTCTTTCCCCGAAAGGACACGCCGGAAAACGGCGAAACCGAAGAAGAAACCGCAAAACGTGGAAATAAAGGGAGTGAAACCGCATAGACGTTTATATTGACTCGGGCTTCGCAGAGAAACGGTTACATATTCGCCGCGCCATGATCATCTAAAAAAGCGAGGTTGTGTATTTTGTCGTCCGGCAAAGAAATTATGATTACACCCCCCCAGCTTGAAGAAATTTCGGAGATACGCTGGTAGGCATAGACAGGGGCGCATACCTGCTCGTCTGGGCGACAACGACGTTGATAGTAAAATAAGGCAAAGAGCTTTATCGCACTTATGAAATGAAGAAATTGTGTTTTGAGTAAGTAAAGAAAATGCGAAAGGAAACCCGCCATGACATACCAGGCATTTGAATACGTCGGTTCTTTTTCACAAACGTAAGTACACCTGTAAAGGACCTTATAAGATTTGTTATTCCATGAGTTTCGGCAATCCGCAAACGAACTTAAAATAGTTCACGCCAGAACAACGGAAAAGCGCAGCGCATAATATTGCCAACGCTGTAAAAGCCGAAAAACAAGCAGCGTAGGGAAAGTGCCCGCCATCGCCCCCTTATATATTGATTGCAGTATCGAAGAACGTATACAGGTAAATGGCAATGTTCTCAATGTCCTGCCTGCGCTTCTTTGCGCAGGTGAAAAAAGCGCGCTCAGACAGGCTTTGACGGACACTCTCTCACAGTTTGAGATATCATTATGCCTGCTTCTTCTTTATTTCATATGCATGGTGCAAACGTTGCCGTTATAGAAACAGGTATATGACTTCTTTGACTGCACTTAACGTTGTAAATCCCACGTAAGTGCGTGTGACTACAGCGGTAGATTTCGACCATACCGATGTGCTTGGCGATAAGCCACGGAAATAGTGCACGTCACAAGGCAGCATGGCAGCCGTCCTGTTCCGTGCAGGCATAGTTATCCGGAAATTGGTAAAAGAGGTAATGCGTGTCATTGACGATAAATGCTTTATATAACTGCGAAGCAAAAATTATCCCCGATATGTCGCGAAAGATACTCCATATGCCATGGGTCGATGCTCTTTCGGCGCCAAGCGAACATCTGGCCCGGCTGGCGTCCGTGAACATCAGATGTCGCACCGTGCGCCAGCGCGAGGCCTGCCGTATACTGAAGGTCATGAGTGTTCACAGGACCTAAAGATCCAGCCCCTCTGAGAGCCAGTATCGGTAGCGAACGGCGCTGTCGCACAACCTCCGCAATGAGCCGCCGAAAGTTGCTGAGGGTTTTAAAGAAAATATTACCAGAAGTCGTGGTGTATTACGCGCATTCTGCGGTGACCGCCCTTGCACTTCCCCGCTTCGATGGGTCATTCGTTGACGGCTCCGGATGTATTCGCTTCACACGTTATGGAAGCAGGGAGAGGCTACCGCCTGGCGGAGACCTTGGTAACAGCAATTTCCACAGGCAACGCTCGCAGTGAAAAGCGATTAAGAAGCGATAATGGCTCGCTCTGCCGAAAAGATAATCAAGAAGACCAAAGCGCCCTCGATAACCGAGCGCGGTTTAAAACAAAACCGACCTTAAAAAGCCGCAAATCAAAAAACTCCTGGCAGGGGTTTGTGCCTCAGTGGTCGCAGACGCTAGTCTCGGGGAGCCTGGCCTCTTCAAAGCAGGGGATAGGGATGGTAATAAATCAGGTAAAGTTTATTTCAAAACACACTTTTCGAGAAACTAAAACCAACGCGTTGTTGTATAGCAACCTACCTGTGTTTGAGTTTTGTCGTGATCGGCCTCGCCCGTGTCGCCGCAGACCTTGCATCCGTTTGCTGGCATTTGTTCATCCCTGAAACCAATCGGTGCTGCATTTGATGGCTTACAGACAGTGAACAGTCGCTCGCCCCGTGGTATTTCCACCCTCATGTAAAAAAACAATGCGGTATATTTCTGTTGCACCTCGCCTGAGTCGCCTCCGCCGCTGCCAACAGCGCCACCTCCTGCTCGTGATACTGGATCTTCCCCGGGGCTTTGCTTTCACCCCGTGACCGCACAGTAAAGTCACAGATAGCAGACTGTTTCTTTTCTTTGTAAAAATCAAGATGGTTTTATAGACGATAGTTAGTAAAGTGATTTAACCCAAACCCCTTCCCGGTAGCGCTGTGTATGCTTGGTTGGCTTTGTCCCTGCAAAGCCTCATACAGCGGTGCTGCCCCACCAAAGGTCGCCATGCTGCCATGAATACCAAACTATCGATTACAAGAAGCCGGGGGCTACGCCCCAACCCCGTTAGACAAGTTACAGTAAAAGTGATATTATGAATTCAAAGCCGAATAAAAAGAACTTCATTACACGTGTCGCTCCCCTGTACGGCGCAGGACTTATCACCGTTTGCGGGTACTTGTAAACGGAAAAATAGAGCCTCAAGCCGCAAAAGGCTGGCGGTAGCTGCAACGGTATCCGCCTTTGAACCCCAGCCATATCAGCGACTGTTCGTGTTCAGCGGTACCGGTATTATAATAGGACTTATATCTGTTTTCTTTCCCCGCCGCCACTTGCGTTATTCTCGCTTTTATGCGTTTTTCAATGCCCTTTGGGGAAATTCATCGACTTCGGCACAGTTTTAAAAAATGCCGTTCCCTTTAAATTTTATGACTTTTTTGGGAATATTCTTCACCAGCTGGCACATTATGCTTTTCGGCAAATTCTTTGGGAGGCCTGCGCCTGCGGAAGCAAAAGCGATATCAACCCCTCAAAGTCATCATTGTGTTGCAAAGAGCTTCACCTCGATCTACCGCGGAAGGCGGAGAATCCGGCACTGCGTTTAACCTATCACCCGCCAACGCGGGAAGCCATCGAGCACGGTGAACTTTGTCCCACGCGGCCTCGCTTGTCTAATGCTGTTTCATTTTTCTTTTGTTTCAATTGGCTTATGCTATTATCCAAAAAGATGGAATCGCAACAGG